>Ga0214180_1000199_pt1 | contig 22893 bp, 25 predicted proteins | sample TroBogEpilimnion_22_FD_153018 | JGI IMG/M metagenome (GOLD analysis project Ga0214180, IMG submission 153018) | Freshwater microbial communities from Trout Bog Lake, WI - 16OCT2007 epilimnion | ecosystem: Environmental > Aquatic > Freshwater > Lake > Epilimnion/Euphotic zone | place: Trout Bog... | reverse complement strand
CGCAGCGTCCAAGGGCGCGGGGGGCCGTCCGCCGATGTGTCGATGCGAGAGGGGGGCTGGCCTGTCATACCGCGATGCTGCGGCGATCGACGGGCGGGGTCAATGAAAGGCGCGCGCTTGACGAACCCACCGGTTTCCCCGTCATACTCGCCGGTATCGTACACCTGCGCAGGACGCCCGCCATGAAGCTGATGTGGTTCCATCTGATGCCGTACACCGAACTGCCCGACGACTTCCGGGAGAAGCACCGTTCGGTGTGGGTGGATATTCACTCCTCCCTGTTCGATCCGAAGCGGGCGCATCTGATGTACAACGATTTCATGGATGAGCTCGAATACGCCGCCGACTGCGGCTTCGACGCGATTTGCGTGAACGAGCATCATTCCAACGGCTACGGCCTGATGCCGTCGCCCAACCTGATCGCGTCCACGTTGGCTCGGCGGACCAGCAACGCGAAGATCTGCGTGATGGGGAACTCCCTGGCATTGTACAACCCGCCGACCCGGGTGGCCGAGGAATTCGCCATGATCGACGTGATCTCCGGCGGGCGGCTGATCGCCGGCTTCCCGGTCGGCACGCCGATGGACGATTGCTACGCCTACGGCACCAACCCCAGCCAGCTCCGCGACCGGTATTATGAGGCGCACGATCTGGTCATGCGGGCGTGGCAGGACAAGGAGACGTTCGCGTTCAACGGCCGCTTCAACCAGCAGCGCTACGTCAACATCTGGCCGCGCCCGTTGCAGCAACCGCACCCGCCGGTGTGGATTCCCGGCGGCGGTTCGGTGGAAACGTGGCAGTGGTGTGCCGAGATGGACTACGTGTACGCGTACCTGTCCTATTTCGGCTACAAGGACGGCAAGAAGACGATGGACGGGTTCTGGGCGGAAATGGACCGCCTCGGCAAGGACCGTAACCCGAACCGAGCGGCGTTCCTGCAATTCGTGGGCGTCGCCGAGACCAAAGAAAAGGCCTACGAGCTGTATAAGGAATCGGCCGAATATTTCTTCGGCCGTTGCCTGTTCACCGACCCGATGTGGGCGGCACCTCCCGGCTATGTGACGGAAGCGACGCAGCGCGCGGGCCTGACCAGCCAGGTCGGGCGCGCGGCGGGGGCGCGGGCCAATCCCGGCGCCCGAGCAACGCAGATGGAAGATATCGTGCGCGACGGGTACGTGATCATCGGATCGCCGGAAGAAGTGATCGAGCAGCTGACCGAGGTCGCGACCGAACTCAACGTCGGGCATCTGATGCTGCTGTTGCAGTTCGGGAATATGGGCAAGGAGCTGGCGAAATACAACACCAAGCTGTTCGCCGAGAAAGTGTTGCCGAAGCTGCAGCCGTTGTTCTCCGAATGGGAGGACAAGTGGTGGCCGCAGCCGATCGACAATAACCTGCGGGCGGATGTGGCGCCGTTCGCGCCGAATCTGGCGGCGGAATAAAGCACCGGCAGCGGTGACGCCTGTTTACCCAGGCGTCACCGCCGCACGACGGCCAGCACCAGTTCGACGAAAATCAGCAGCAGGATCGCGGCTTCCATCAATTCCGTCCGTGCCCCCGAGGCTTCGTCGTACAACGCTCTGTAGGTGTCGCGGATAATATCCAATTTCCGATGCACGGCGGCACCGACCAGATTGACGCGAAACAAATCCAGGGCCGCGGCGTAAACCCGAGCCAGGAACACGTCCTCGGTCACTTGCAGGGCGTTATCGACTTTTTCGGTCAATTCAGTGACCTCGGCCACCAGGGTATAAAGCTTCCGCGCCAGACCGGCGTAACGCCGCGATGCCAGAACATTCAGGCCGCCGCGGGCAGTTTCGACCAGCGTGTTCATGCGGGGCAATTCGTCGTCCAGCAGTTCATCGTAATAGCGCATTTCCAGCAATTGTACATTCGCTACCTCCAACACATCCGCCACATCCGAATCCCCCCTCGGCTCGTAAATAAACGCTCGGTCCCATGTCAGAACGACTAGATCGTCGTCGTAATAGGAAAACCGTCGCCGCAGCAGATCGTTCCGAGCACCGTCGGACAGAGCGCGGTGCTCGCCAGAAAGTAACGGGACAAGATCGACCTGCGACAGCAGCGCCGCGGCCGTCATGGGGGAGTCGAACGCATGGACGACGCCGGTCAGATAATCTTCGGTGACCGAGGACGGGGTGGGGCGGACGTAGGCGCCGGCAACGATGGCGTTGACCGCGGACAACAGGCGCGTCCAGGTTTCCTGGTCGTCGCTGTCCGCGAGTTCCCCCGCCACGGCGTTGACCCGGCGGGCGAATGCGTCCCACGTCAGATTGGACGCGTCCACCCGCACCGACAGTGTCACGGCCCCGAAATCGTACAAGCGAGCGGTGACGGTCGCGGGCAGGAGGTCCTCGCCGATGTTCAAGGCGATCGGGTCCAACGCGATCGTCAGGGGAGGAACCCCGAATGTCATGGCCTTGGGCGGCGTCGCGGCCAGTCGCGTCCGGCGCGCTCGGCCTAACGCATGTCCCGCCCAGAGGGTCTCGGCCTTGGTCAGATCGATGGCATAGGCGACATCGAACAGCCGCAGCGCCGCGATGTGTCCGGTCATCACGCGCGGTTCGGCTGCCACGTTGTCGTTTCCTCGGTCCGATGATCGCAGGAGTGTAGCGCGAACCGGCCGGAAAGCTCAGCCCTATCGTGCGATGGCTACGCGCTTATGCGAAGCGGCGGCCGACGGACCTGAAGACGACACGCGGGTTTCATCGAATACGGAGTGGCGGAGTCGCCCCGTCCCGTGCGATGACGCCGTCATGCCTGATTCCAGCGTGCCACAGGACGCGGCGACTGTTGCCGCCGAGCTGATCGCGGTCATTGTCGCGGTGACCGGGGGGGAGCCGCGCGTGCTGACCATCGAAGGCGGGCACGCCTTGCCGTCCGGCCCGTTCGAATTCGGGCACCGATCCTTGCAAGCCGGGTTGCGGTCATGGGTGGAACGGCAGACGCACCATCCGCTGGGCTATGTCGAGCAGCTCTACACCTTCGCCGATCGCGACCGCACGGACAGCGTCGCCGAACGCGTCGTATCCATCTCTTACCTCGGTCTGACCCGTGAGGCTCGGACGACCCGCGAACCCGGTGCGGGGTGGCTGAGTTGGTACCGCTTCTTCCCGTGGGAGGATTGCCGCGGCGACGCTGGCACCATGGCCGCCGAACAACTGGTGCCCATGTTGCGCGCCTGGGCCGATGCGGGTGCCGACGCCGCGACCCGGCGCGACCGGCGCCATCGGCTGGCGGTGAATTTCGGTCAGGACGGGCAGCGCTGGAATGAGGAACTGGTGCTGCAACGCTACGAATTGCTATGGGAAGCCGGATTGGTGCCCGAGGCCGGCGCCAATGCGGGCGCGCCCGGCCAATCCATGGCGCACGATCACCGCCGCATCCTCGCCACCGGCATCGCGCGCTTGCGGGCCAAGATCAAATACCGGCCGGTGGTGTTCGAACTGATGCCGCCGTCCTTCACGCTGCTGCAATTGCAGCGCGCGGTGGAAGCGCTGGCCGGACGCCTGTTGCACAAGCAGAATTTCCGCCGGCTGATCGACCAGCAGGATCTGGTGGAGGAAACCGGGGAGATGGCCACCGAAACCGGCGGCCGCCCGGCGAAACTGTTCCGGTTCCGCCGGGAGATTCTGGCCGAACGGGCTGTGATCGGGACGAAACTGCCGCTGGTGCGCGCGGTTTAATATTCCCCGCTGCGGTAGACTTCATCCAGCCGCTTGGCGTCTTCCTCCGACCATTCCTCCCACCCCTCGCCACGGCGGCGCAGGCGGCCGGTGAATTTCGGCTTTTCCTTCGCGTTGAAGGCGCGGCGGCCTTCTTCCCCATCGGTGGTGGTTTGGATCAGCAGGTGGTTCATCAGGTTCTGCACATGCCACGCCTGATCGGTCGGCAGATCGCCGAAGCGGACCACGAATTCCTTCATCATCCGCGTTGCCAGCGGCGGCAGATCGACGATATGCCGCGCCAGGGCTTCGGCACGCGCCATGAGTTCCGCGTGGGGCACGACTTCGTTGACGAGGCCGACGCGCAGGGCCTCGGTGGCATCGAACGGCAGATCGGTCAGCAAAATTTTCATCGCGTCGGCGTAGCGGAGCTGTTTGGTCAACAGCGCCGCGCCCGGTCCATTGCCGACCCAGCCCTGAGTCGTCAGTCCGAACTTGAAACGGGCGTTTTCGGCACTGGCGATGCGGATGTCGGTGGACGCCAGCAAAATGTACATGCCGGCACCGGCGGCCCAGCCATTGATCGCCGCGATGACCGGTTTGAAAACGCGGGGATAATGATCCCCCATCCGCCCATCGACACCGGTTTTCTGCCCGTGCACGGTGCCCGCCAGCGGCCAGAAGATTTTCTGGGTACGGAGGTACTCGCGCTCCTCGGCGGTGACATCCTTGCGCGGTGCCAGGTTGTGCCCGCCGCAGAAATGCTTGTCTCCGGCGCCGGTCAGGATGGCGCAGCGGATGTGACGATCCTCCCACAGATCGATCCAGGCGGCGGAGATGTCGTCGGACATCTTCTTGTCCAGGATGTTCGCCTTGGCCGGGTTGTTGAGGGTGATGTACGCGACGCCGTCGCGCTTTTCGTATGTCAGGGGCAAGGCGAAATTCTCCTCGGGTCAGTGCCAGGTCAGGCGCAGCGCCAGCGCGGCGGTCCGCACGGCCATTTCGGCCCCGCGCAGCAGCTTGCCCATGGACACGAATCCATGGATTTGGCCGCTGAAGTAATGGCTGGTCACCAGCACGCCGTCCTGCTCCAGGCGCTTGGCGTAGGCCAGGCTTTCGTCGGCCAGCGGATCGTGCGCCGCGACGATCACAGTGGCCGGCGCGGTCCCGGCCAGCGATGCGGCGCGCAAGGGGGAGGCGCGCCAGTCGTATTTATCGGCCTCGTTGCGCAGATAGTGATTGATGAACCAGACCATCGTGCGGTTGACCAGCGGGAACCCGTCGGTGACTCGCGCATAGGACCCGTGAGTCATGGCGAGGTCGGTCACGGGGTAAATCAGGATTTGGTTGGTCAGCGCGATCCCGGCATCGCGCGCCGCCAAAGCCGCCGCGGCCGCGAGGTTGCCGCCCGCGCTGTCGCCGCCCACCGCGATCTTTGCGGGGTCGGCACCGATCTCGTCCGCATGCGCCACGGCGTAGTGCATCGCGGCAACGGAGTCGTCGAAGGCGGCGGGGAATTTGTGTTCGGGGGCGAGCCGGTAATGCACCGACAGCACCAGGCAGCCGGCATCGTTGGCGATGCGCCGGCACAGCACGTCGTGGGAATCCAGATCGCCGATGACCCAGCCGCCGCCGTGGTAATAAACCAGACATGGCAGTTTCGCCGCCGGATCGGTGCCGATGCCGCGATACAGCCGCACCGGAATGTCGCCCGGAATGGTGAAATCGCGTACCGAAGCGACTTCGGCCGGTTCCGGCTGCAACACAGTGCGGCCGGCGAGGAACGCAATACGAGCCTCCGGCGGCGGCAGGCTGTCCATGGGCGGGCGTCCGGCCGCCTTGATCATGTCGAGAAGCGCGATCACATCGGGGTCGAGAGTCATTCGTCTGTATCCGTCATGGAAAAAGAAGCCGCCCCTCCCGTCACCGGGAGGGGCTTTTGGGTGTTACCCCAGGAAGCGGTGGAAGAACGCGGCTGTCGGATTGTGCGACAGTTCCGACACCTTGGTGGCGTTGTCGATGTACAGCGTCTCGATATAGCCGCCGGCCTTGCGGTAGTTGTGGGAGAACCGCAGCGGCTCATTCAGCTCCACCGGGGATTCCGGGTCGCGATAATCGTGCGTCTGATCCGGCTGGCCCTGGATCCACAGGGTCGGCGGCATCTCCACCTTTTCGCCCTTCTCCAGGATCAGCATTGGGTTACCCTCGATCATACCGGCATCGCCGCCCCAGAAGCCTTCCTGACGTTCCGGGATGTTGCCGATCCACGCCGGCGGATTGGCGGAATCGCGCAGCCGGCGGGCGTGGCGATAGCGGGAGATCGGGTTGATCACCGGCCACTGCATCACGATCGCCTGCGCCGTCGCGTCCACGGCCGGGGAGCCGGCGGGCAGCGGGATCGACTCATAGCGCGCATCGTGCGGCCGCATGGACGACAGCATCGCGAGATGGCCGCCGGAGGATGTGCCGGACAGCCCGAATTTCGCGGGGTTGCCGTTGAAGCGTTTGGCGTTTGCTTTGAACCAGCGGATGCAGAAATTGATGTCCGCCATGCAGGCCAAATAGCCTTCCGTGCCATGGCGGAAATTGATCGCGCCCACGACGAGGCCGCTCGCGGCCAGCACGCGGTCGCGCGCGTCGCAATCGGCCAGATCGCCCGAGCTCCAGGCGCCGCCGTGCAAATCGATGATCATGGGGAACGGGCCGTCGCCGCTGGGACGGTACAGCTTCATCGGCTGCGGCTTGTCGCCGTGGCGGATGTATTCGTGGTCTTCGATGGTGAAGGCATGGGTTGGCATTGGAACACTCCCTTCGAGGCTGCTCGTTGGCAACGCGACCTCCCACCTGCGTGGGGGACCCGAAGGGAGCATAGACCCGCCGTGTGCGGCAGGCGAGTCAGGTGCGGGGCACCGCCCGGTCCAGAAAGGATTCCACGGCGTGCCAAACGTCCTCGGCGTTCGCACGCCGCAGCGTCGACGAACCATGGACACCGCCGGGCGACCGGACCTGCTGTTTCGAGGACGCGGGGGACGCCGCCAGGATCGCCGCCGCCGCCGCTTCCTCCCCGCTGTCGTCGGCCGAGGTCGCGAACACGGGGCATGCGACCTTACCCGCGGCCGAACGGATGCTGATGCCGCCGATATATTCGCCGGGGGAGAATGCCAGCAGCGCGGCGATGGCACCGGGATGCCGCGACGCCAAAACGAACACCAAAGCTGCTGAGTAGCTGCTGCCCCACACGATCACCGGGGTCTTCTGGGTTTGCGCCCAGGCGAAGGCGGCCTCCAGATCAGGCAGCGCGGCGAGATAGCCGGGGTCGCGGCCCACGCGTTCGGCCGTCTCATTCCGGTGCCCGAAGGCGGTGCCGCCGGACCGCTGATCGATGGCCAGCGTATCGAAGCCCAGGCGGTTCAGGCGGGGAGCGATCGGGTCGTATTCGCCGTGGTTGGTGCCCGGGCGAATATGCACTTTACAAACACGCGGCCTGAATAGGATTTTAGTCGTCTTCGAGTATCGACGGCCAAAGCGCCATGATGTTGCGGCAGTTCGCTTGCACATCCTTTAGGCGGGCCACGGTCGCCTTTACGCCCTTACCTAAGCGCCCCGCCCCGACATCGATTGCAAAGCAGTGAGCGCCGCTCGCTTCGCCATCGTCGGGCATCACCGTTTTTACCCATTCCTGCATGATCGCCGATACGATGCCTTCGCCGGCCTCGCCCAAGCTAAACGTGCGTGGAAAGTGCAGTTTGATAGCGCCAACCAAAGGCGTTCGGCCCTTACCCTCTAAACGAAGGATGATATCGGGGCGCACGCTGATATTGACATTCTGGATCGTAATCATCGGTTGGGAATTAGCCCCAAGCATCGGACTAGCCCCGCCCAAATCTATGGCATCTAGCATCGTCTGGAAGGATTCCAAGGCATCGATGTTGGCCTCTATCCTGCGCCGCGTGCCGATTTTCTCTGGTCGGCTCTGTTCCAATACGGCGATAGCGCGGTCAATTATCGAAGTTTTTTCCATGTTAGACGCGATATAGGACGCTATCGCTTCTGACGCCTCCCGATAGTACATCCCTTTGAAATCAGTGGGATATTTCTGGTCGCGTAATATCTGGCGTTGACGGCGCGCCTTGGCTTCGATAAACTCCGCCAACTTATTGACGCTAAGCCGTGGGGCGTCATTCGTGCCTTTGGCCATTGGGGACTCCTAGGAGGTGTTGCATGGATACGGTATTTGCCTCCCTTCCGCTAAACAACACAACGATTCTTTGCGTCGGGGGAATCACTCGGGCCGAGGCGGAAGCTGTCCGGGCCGATGGTTCCCCAATCGACGGCAACGGGTATTACCTCTTCCTGGCAGAAGAAAGCGCGCCGGAGCAGCCCATCCAGGTGCTGGCCAAGTTCCTCTCGGCAATCGAAGCGGAACAGTTATCCCGACTTTTTGCGCGGCGTTCCACCAACGTCCCCGACTGATTCGTCCTTCGGCTTCTGTCGGGCGATATGCCCCAGTGCCGCCTTGAACGCTGCCTCGTCCTCGTCACAACCGAGTTCGCGGGCGAGTGCCTTAAAGCGGTCAGCTTGGCCAATTTTATCAGCCTTATGCTTGGGTTGCGTTAGCATTTACGGCAGTCTCCGGAACTGATGGACGGTGGCAGATGGCTTAACGGACGATGCTGCCGGATGTTCGCGTGGGTCTTGGAGCTTCTTGAATCCGTTAATATCAGGTGTCCACTGCAATGGAATTTGCCAGCACTCGCCGCGTTTGCAACCCTTGATTTTCTCGACAATAACCGGGAACCAGCGAAGAATTAGCGCCGCTTGCCCATAGCCCTTTAAGTCGTCATAGCGAGGCGGAACCCAAAATCCGATTAATCCACTTTCTACATAAGCTATCAAATCCACTGGATTTTGCCGTATATTGCCGTCACCGCATATAATTGCGGCGCCACCTTCATCAGCATATTTCTTTATCCATGTTGGGTCCGATGTTTTGGGAGGGTTATCATCGCCAACCCAGTCCACAGTCAATCCTCCTGACCGATTGCTAAGAAACGCCTTAACAGCGTTTGCCACGCGGTATGACATATTCTCATCAAATCGGATTCTCAATGTAAAGTCCGTCCATTAAGGTCCTTCTCAAACCGGACGGCCGCTTTGACGTCCGTCAAAGGCAGATTGAATTCATCCGCAACCTCAGCGGCACCCCCTTCAATGAGGTAGGACTTGTATAATTTCGCAGTTGGCACCCAGGTATCGCGGACTATAGGGCGCCCAAACGCGATCTTTGGGTTGCATATAATTCGTTGATGTTCTCGGAGAGGCGTAAATTCGCTCGCCAGGTCGTTCACATAGAATATCTGTTCGAACAAAGAAGGTTCAACCACATCCGCCAACTCAAAATTATCATTCATGAGGTTAAGGAGCCGTTTTTCTCCCTCATCTGTTACCTCCTCTTCGAAAATTGTCTTCCCATCTCCCCGAAACCTTTTGTCCCACGCAAAAGGGTGGTCTGTTTTATGGCGGTCGCGAAGCCTTATGGCGACCTTCCGAATGGTTTGGGCGCTATATCCCATCCCACGAAAATGGCGAACCCAAGCACTTTCGACCAAATCCAAAAAACTTAAAACAGTCTTATCGCCAACACGGGGGCCGTCTCGCATGAGAATGGGAGCAACATTACCTCGCCCATAGCCTTCAACCCAAGATCGCACCTTCTCCGGCTTAGCGGACAGCAAACGGGCGGCGAAAGGGATCGTGTAAATCCCCGTCTCCGCTAATTTGGCCCAATCGTAATGGTGCATCCCGCTATTCATCACTGTTCCTATATAGGTCAAGCTCGCCTTGCCGGCAATCGATAAGGTAGCTTTTCCCCTTCCAACTGCGCTCCCGAGGCGGCTTAGGAGGCATTTTCCGCTGCCCCGCTTCCACCAACTGACCGGTATGTCAGACGCTTGCCGACGATACCCGCCAGAGCCTTGCGCATCCGGGCTTCGTCATCAACCCCACGCGCAACCCGGTTGGTGTAGCGGAAGTCGTATTCGGCCAGATAGCGGTGCAAGTGTGCTTCGCTAACATGCTGATAAATCCCGTAAATACCACGCTTCACGATGGAAAAGTAGCCCTCGATCGTGTTCGTGTAATCGTCGCCCCGGACGTATTCCTTGGCGCTATGGTTCACAGTTCCGTGATAGGCGAAATTCCATCCGATCCCGGTGTAGATCGCGGATTCGTCGCTCTGGAACCGGGTGTCCCGATAGACGTGCTTGCCGATGATCGGCTGTAGGGTGTTCGCCGTGACGTTGGCGACGTGGAAACTGCGCACCGCGCCGCCACGTTCCACCAGGGCCATGACGGACTGCTTTTCGCCGACCGGCTTGTAGGCCCGGTTCTTCGCCTTGGGGCCGATGTAGGTTTCGTCACCTTCCACCGTCATGCCACGACCGCCCATCGGAGTGGGGTGCGCAACGCGCATCGCCTCGCGAATGCGGTGCGTCATGAACCACGCCGTCTTGTACTGGCAATCCAAGGTGCGCATGACCTGATGGCTGGAAACGCCCTTCTTGCTGCTGACCATGAGGTAAACGACCTGCAACCACTGGTTCAGGGGAACGTGAGAGGATTCGAACACCGTCCCGACCTTAACCGTGAACTGGCGCTTGCAGGGGCCGCACCGATACAGCCCGACCCGGCCACCCTTTACAGTGGTGATCCGGTCCAGTCCGCCGCAACGGGGGCAAGCTGCACCATGCGGCCAAACGATCTCTTCAAGCATCGCATGGGCAGCGGCTTCGTCGTGAAAGTAGGGGGCGGACAGTATGGACATGGTGGGGTTGCTCCTTGACCGCATTCCTATCCGGTCGGAACGTGTTTGTCAACTACATAATCGCCGGTGCCCGCCTGATGGAACAAGAGGATAACGCCACGCCTGTTCCCGGCGGCGATCCGGTGTTCCGCCGCGATCCGCACCCCGTCGGCGGCTTGCAGGGTCATCGGCGCCGCGAACGCCGGAACGGCCGCCAAAGCCGAGGCGGCGGCGAGAAACAGCGTGCGGCGATGGAACATGACAGACTCCCGATCGGATTATTCCCAATAGACCCCGAGTCTGGCGCGGCGTTACACCGCGTGCGATATTCCCGATGGTCCAAGTCAGGAGAAAACCCATGCCCATCAACGTCGTCGAAATGCACCACCCCGGCATCCGCATGAGCGCGTCCGAAGCCGAAAACACCGCCTTCTACCAAGACATGCTCGGCCTCTCCCCCGATCCGGGCCGCCCGACCATCCCCGGCGTGCCGGGCTTCTGGATCAATGTCGGCCAGACCGGACAAATCCATCTGATGGGCGGCGCACAGCCCTCCACCCTGGCCAAGGGGCCCGGACAGGACCCGACGTATCCGCACATCGCGCTCGCGGTCAGCGATATTCAGGAGGCAAAAGCCGAACTCGAAGCGCGCGGCGTGAAATTCTGGTCGATGACCGGGATCAATGGGCCGGCGAACGAGCAAATTTTCATCCATGACCCGAACGGAAACATGATCGAGCTGCATCAGATCGATCAGTGCCGGTGCAAGGTCGCGAACCGGGGGTAAGGCCGGATCGGGCTGGCCATCCCACAACGATGTTGGCGGCGGTGCTACAACCGCCGCAGCAACACGATCCGGTTCGTGTTCGTGCCCTTGGCGTTGTTCCCCACGCCCCAGCAATTCGCGGTTTTCGTGAACTCCTGCTGGTTGACCATCACGCCCAGAACCTCGAACGGCAGGCCTTCGATGGCCGCGACGACGTTGCGTTCCAGCAGGACCTTGCCGCCGCGGACTTCCCCGACCTCGAACCCGATGAAACCGCCGGGGCGCACGACGCGCGCGAATTCCTCGAACGACGCGCGCACGAACCGCTCCCACGCCGGGATACCGCCGTGCATGGAGATGCGGACGGTCGCCGGATCGATGCCCGCGAACCAGCAACGGAGCCAGTTGTCGCCCTCGTAATCCACCACATTCAGGAACGGCGGCGACGTCACCAGCAGATCGACAGCCGCGTCCGCCAGCAGCGGCGTCGCGGACGCGGCGCCCGTCATCAGCAAGGCCGGCGGATGCGGCGGGGGCAGGCCGTCCGACAGCAGGCTTTTGGTCTTTTTCAGGATGATGCCGGCGACATCGCGCGGCGGCGGTGTTTGATCCCGCGCGGCGTTGATCTTGCGCTGTGCGACGACCGAGGCGGCCTGATTGGGCGGCAGTGTGTAGACCGAGAAAAACCCCGGCGAATGCCCGGTCAACCGGTTCAGCGCCACCATCCTGATCCAGGCATCCGCGGCGTCCAGCGGGGCACGTCCGAGCAGCCAGCTGCGCAGGGCGCGGAGGCGGTTCAGGGTGTCGGGGTGATAGAACGCGTCCAGTTCCGGCTCGTTCGGGTCCGGCGGGGCAGCGGTGGGGATTTCGTCCAACCGGTCGCGCAGGGCGGTCAGGCCGGGCGGTGCCAGTCTCGGCGCCAGCAGCATCGCGCTCAGCGGATTGACGTCGTTCGCCACCGGCCTGCGGCCCATGAGCGCGGCCTGCAACGCGGTGGTGCCGCGGCCGGAGAACGGGTCGTAGACGGTATCGCCGGGTTCGGTCAGCCGTTCGATAAAGAACCCCGGCAGTTGCGGCTTGAAGCAGGCGCGATAGCTGACCTCATGCAGCGCATGCGCCTGACGCTGGCCGGCGGTCCAATACTCGTTGACGAAGTAGCGCAGGCCCTGGTCTTCGAACTCGACCGTCGGCGTGCCGAAATCGGCGAAGCGGCGCAGGGCGGTGGGGAAGTCGGCGGGGTGCATGCCCTATGTCATCCTCGCCGAAGGGCGAGGACCCACGCCTTCTTTTGCGGAAGCCACGAGGCGAGAAATCCTCACCGCAAAAACGGATTGGTCTCCCGCTCCGCCCCGATCGACGATCCTGGTCCATGCCCGCACAGGAATGCGAAATCGTCGCCCAGCGGGATCAGCTTGGTTTTGATCGCGTCGATCAGCGCCGCGTGATCCCCGTAAGGGAAATCCGTGCGCCCGACCGATCCCTGAAACAGCACGTCGCCGACCACGGCGAAACGCGCGGCGTGGTTCACGTAGACCAGATGGCCCGGCGTGTGGCCGGGGCAGTGCAGGATGTCGAACCGGTGCTCCCCCAGCATGACATGCTCGCCCTCGGTCAGCCAGCGGTCGGGGGAGGCGTTTTGCGCCTCGAACCCATACCCGGCGGCCTGCGCGGCGATGCCATCCAGCAGAAATTTATCGCGAATGTCCGGGCCTTCGATGGGCACGCCCAAAGCCTCGGCCAGACCGGCGGCACCGCCGGCATGATCCAGGTGGCCGTGGGTCAGCAGAATGCGCTCGACCGTCACGCCGACCTGCTTGATCGCGTCCAGGATGCGGTCCACATCGCCGCCGGGATCGATCACCAGCGCGCGTTTGGACTCTTCGTCCCACAGAATGGCGCAGTTCTGCTGGAACGGCGTCACCGGCACGATGGCGCCGCGCAGCATCCTAGTGCAGCCGCGGCGATTTGAGGAAGCTGGACCGGTCGGCCGACCGCATGCTGATGCGGCGGGCATCGCCGTCGCGTTCGATGCGCAGGCGGACCTCGGCGCCGGCACTGCCGGACGACCAGACGCGGCGCCACAGGCCGACCAGATCGGGGATTTCCTCATCGTTGACGGTCAGAATCTTGTCGCCGGGACGCAAGCCTGCCTGTTCGGCCGGGCCGTTATCGGCGATGCCGCCGACCACGATGTCGTTGCCGGACTCGGTCGCATACATCCCCAGCCACGGGCGGGCGGGGCGGTTGACGCGGCCGTAGTTCAACAGATCGGACAGGATCGGCGCCAGTAGGCCGATGGGGACGACCATGTTCATATCCAGCCGCCGGCCGCGTGTATCGCCCTGCTGCAGGATCAGCGAGCCGATGCCCATCAGCTTGCCGTCGGTGCCGATCAGGCCGCAGCCGCCCCAAAACGGATGAGCGGGGGCGATGAACAGCGCGTCGTCCAGCGCGTATTCCCAATAGCCGGCAAACTCCTGCCGGCCGACGATGCGGGTATCGACGCTGTGATGCCGTCCGCCGCCAGCCGCCATCACGGCGGTGTCGCCGACCTTCAACCGGTCGGAGTCGCCCAGTTCCAGATGCGGCAGATCGAGCTTGCCCAGCGCCTGTACCAGCCCGAAGCCGGTTTCCTGGTCCATGGCCAAAGCGTGGCCCGGCACGACCTGACCGTCGTTGGTCGTGATCCAGATGGTCTCGGCCTCGCTGATCAGGTAGCCGATGGTCGCGATCAAACCGGTGTCGCGGATCATCACGCCGCTGCCGGCACGTTCGGTGCCCAGCGTGTTGGCGGTGAACGCGTCGGCGGGCACGTAGGTCTTCAGGCTGACCACGGATTTCAGCGCACGCTCCAGATCGAACGAGAAATCGTTCGGGTTGGGGCGCAGGGCGGGGGGGATTTCCCAATCCTGGTTTTTCATGCTCCGGCGTCTCCCCTGGTTGGGGCGGTCTTTGGGTGGGTCATCGCTCATACAACCCAATATCGGACCTTTTCCCGCGCGGGGCAATGTCCGGCGTGAGGCCGAGCTCAGCGCCCGGGGTTCTGCCGGTTGGCGGCGACCTCCGCCGGGGTCAGCTGAAAGCCGGCGACAATGCCGAACGCGGCCGGCGATTTCGTCGGCGTGGTCGGCAGAACCATCCGGACCGCGGGCGTGTCCAACGCGACGCGGTCGACGTTGGTCGGGAATTCCACGGGCATTTCGATAATCTGCTTGTCCAGTACCGTGTTGCCTTCGGTGACCGCGATGAACAACCGCACCGAAGTTGCCCGCCCTTGCATGGCCGGTCCGCGCAGGAATTCCGTTCTGGCGCTGACCGTGGCCTCTACCGTCGTGCTGTGGCGTTCGGTGAATTTGCAGGAGCCGCCAATGGCCGCCAGGCGTCCCTGCACCACCAGATCGGCCAGATCGTGGCTGCCCTCGGTGCTGTAGCGCGACAAATCTTCCAGGCCGCGCACCATGATGGGGCGCGGGCAGGGCGGAGCGAATTCGTCCTTATCCGGTCCGCAGCCGGCCAGCAGCGCGGTCAGAACCAACAGGGGAGACAGCTTGGACAGCACGGGCATCGGCGGGACTCCGGAAGCCTTGGGGTTACAGTACCGCGCGCAAATATTGCGGCAGCAGATCGGGCTTCACGCCCAAAGCCTTGGCGGCGCGCAGCGGCCACGCCGGGTCGGCCAGCAGCGCGCGCGCCAGCAGCACCACGTCGGCACGTTCGTTCGCCAGGATTTCGGCGGCGTGGGTCGGTTCGGTAATCATGCCCACCGCGCCGGTCGCCATCCCGGTTTCGCGGCGGATGGTGTCGGCGAAGGGCACTTGATAGCCGGGGTGCAGCGACGGAATCTTCTGATCGTTGGAAACGCCGCCCGAGGAGCAGTCGATCAGATCGACCATCCCGGTTTCCTTGATCTTCTTCACGACCGAGACGATGTCAGCCAGCGTCAAGCCATTTGGCATGTAGTCGGTGCAGGACAGGCGCACCCACAGCGGCAGATCGTCCGGCCACTCTCCGCGAATGGCTTCCAGGGTCTGCAACAGGAACCGCGACCGGCCGTTCAGGTCGCCGCCGTACTGGTCGTTGCGGTGGTTGGAAATCGGGGACAAGAACGAATGCGCGAGATAGCCGTGCGCGGCGTGCAGCTCGACGATCTTGAACCCGGCCTCGCGCGCCATGCGGGCGGTCGCGGCGAACTGGGCGGAGATGTCGGCGACCTCATTCCCCGACAGTGGATGCGGATCGACCGAACCCGCGATCATCGGAATCGCGCTCGGCGCCACCGGCACCCAGCCGCCGTCCTGCGGTGCGATCGGCTTGCCGCCCTCCCAAGGGCGCTGGCAGGACGCCTTGCGGCCGGCATGGGCGATCTGAATGGCGGGGACGGCACCGCATTTCGTGATGATCGAGGCGATGCGCGTCAGCAGCTTTTTGTGGTCGTCGTTGTAGGCGCCCAGACAGCCGGGGGTGATGCGGCCGATGGCGGACACATGCGTCGCCTCCACCATCACCACGCCGGCACCGCCGGCGGCACGGGCGCCGAGGTGCTGGATGTGCCAGTCGTCGCCCAGCCCATCCACGGCGGAGTACTGGCACATGGGTGCCACCACGATCCGGTTCGGCGCGGTGACGGAGCGGAAGGAGATCGGCTGAAAGAGAAGCGGGGTGGCCATGGGGTCGGGAGTCCTGGGTAGAGGAGCGTTGCGGCGGGGATAGGGGGTTTGGCCGGGGATGACAACAATGGGCTGGGTTACAGCCGTGCACCGCCTCGCCCCCAGCCGCGCCAAAGTCCGGCCAGCACCACGATCACCGGCATCGCCGCGGCGACATGGAAGGCGGCGTGGAAACCCTCCAGAAACGCGTCCGTATCGCCGATGCCGCGCGCCGACGCGGCGGTGCGGAAGGTTTGGAAAATCAGCATCAGCACCGTCGCGCCGGTCACGACGCCGAGCGTGCGGGTGACCATCACAAGGCTGCCGGCGACGCCGCGGTTTTCCTTGGGGATCGTGGCCGTCGCGATGTCGAAATACGCCACCTGGAACAGCCCCAGCCCGAAGCCTTGCACGAACATCGACAGGCATAGGAACGGGATCTCGGCCGGTGCACTCGCCATACCCAGCGCGATTTGCGCCAATCCCATGGCGGCGGCGCCGATCAGGGCCAGACGTTTCGGCGACACGCGGGACGCCAAACGCCCTGCCAACGGCGCCGACAGCATGATCCCCAGCGGCGAGGACGCGAGCGCTACGCCGCCCATCGGCACCGACAACCCGCCGAACCGGTCAAGATAGAATGGGACCAGAAGCATAATGGAGAAACCGGCGACGTTCAGCACCGCGTGCGCGGCGTTGACCAGCGCGAAATCCGGATCGCGGAAGAAGCGCACGTCGATCAGCGGATGCGCGATGCGCCGCTGCCGCCGCACGAACAGCGCCGTGGCGGCGATCGTCGCCACGACCGCGGCGGCAAACCAGCCACCGACGTCTTTCAACTGGTTCAACGCCATCAGCATGCCGCCGATGCCGATCACCAGCATGCCGGCGCCCGCGGCGTCGAAACTTTCGCGGGGGCCGGGCCGGCGCGCTGGCAGGCCGAACGCCAAGACAAACGCGGTCAGCGCCACGGGCGCTCGGAACCAGAACACCGCCTGCCAGCCGAACTGACCCACCATCTGGCCGGCGATCACCGGCCCCAGAACCGCACCCAGTCCGAACGCCATGGTATAGAGGCCCAGAATGCGGGCGCGGTCCGCCTCGGGATAAAGGCTGGTGGCGATGGCGGGGCCGCAACTGAGGATCAGTGCCGCGCCCACGCCTTGCAGCACGCGTGCGCCCAGCAGCCAGCCATAGGCCGGCGCGGCGGAGCAGCAGGCGAACGCGACGGTGCTACAGGCGCAACCGGCGAGAAACACCGTCCGGTGGCCGATCATGTCGCCGACCCGGCCGAAGACGAGGGTCAGCGCGGCATATGCAAGCGTATACGCGATCACGACCCATTGAATGGCCGGGATCGGCAGCGCGAAGGATCGGATGATATGGGGGAACGCGACGTTCACCGAGGAGTCGAACGGCACCACCATGGTGCCCAGCCCAACGACGAACACCCCGATGCCGGGGTGTCGCGCGACCGAAGCCGCGAGGCGGGTCATCGCCGGCCTCGCGTCGTCGTGTAAACGGCCGTTAGACCGCCTTCTTCAGCGTGGGGGAGGCCTTGAAGCGCACGGTCTTGCCGGCCTTCACCTTGATGGCTTCACCAGTGCGGGGGTTCAAACCCTTGCGCGCCTTGGTCTTGCGCACGGTGAACGTGCCGAAGCTCGGCAGCGTGAACTTGCCGGACTTCTTCAGTTCCTTGACGATCGCGTCCATCAGATCGCCGGCGGCGCGGTTGGCGGCGGCGCCGGTGAGTTCGGCGGATTCCTGGATAACGCGAGTGATAAACGCTTTCGACATGGTGCCTCCTGTGGCGTTGCTTGGTTGGCCGGCACGGTGTTCGGTCCGGCCCGAGGGTCCCGCATGATCAATGGCAAGACCGCGAGTCGCCCCGAGTCGGGACACCGTTACAGCAACTTTAACCGCCTCGCTTGGATTCGAACAGGGGTTCAAGGTTTTTTTTAGGCCGGCGGGAAATGGCAGCGCCAGACCCGATGCGACCCAAGACATCGGCGCCCATTCGTGCTGCACCCGCGAAGAGAACCGAGCGCCTATTATACCGCTTGACCACGGCGGCGCGCATGCGCATTTTGGCCCCCTTCGCGCGCCCCGGACCGACGGGACTGGGGCGCGCCCTCCGCATGTTTTCCAGGACCCAGCCATGGCCAAGACCAACACCGTGCAGATCAAGCTGATCTCCACCGCCGACACCGGCTTCTTCTACGTCACGAAGAAGAACGCCCGCAGCAGCACGACCAAGCTCGAACTGAAGAAGTACGACCCGGTGGTGCGCAAGCACGTGCCATTCAAGGAAGCGAAGATTAAGTAAGGGTCTTTCCCTTACCCAACGGCCGGCAGCGCACCCATCATCACACGGTTGCGCCCGGCTGCTTTCGCGGCGTAAAGCGCCGCATCCGCCGTGTTCAGCAAGGCATCGGGCGTCGTCGTGCGACCCGCCGCGCAGCCGATCCCAACACTGACGGTCAACGGCAGGCGTTGACCCGATGGCACGTTGAAGGCCGCGTTTTCCACCGCGGCACGCAGCCGCTCGGCGGCCAGCATCGCATCGTCCTGGTCGGCACCCGGCATCACCACGACGAATTCCTCCCCGCCGTAGCGCGCCAGACTATCGAACACCCGCGTATTCGTGCGGAGCGTGTCGGCGATCAGCCGCAGCGCCTTGTCGCCGGTCGCGTGGCCATGCTGGTCGTTGACCCGCTTGAAGAAATCCACATCGACCATCAGCACCGACAGCTGAGTGCCCTGCCCGCCCTCCACCAGCCCGGCCAGATGGCGGCGCAGATAGCGTTGGTTATACAGGCCCGTCAGCGGGTCGATCAGCGCCATCTCCAGCGCCGAACCCAGATCGGAACGCAGCCGGTCCTGGTATATTTTCCGGCGAATCTGGTTGCGCGCGCGGACCCGCAACTCGTTCTCGTCCACCGGCAGGGTCAGCCAGTCGCTGGCCCCCAGCTCGAACGCGCGCACCACCTGATCCCGCGCTTCGGGTTCGGCCAGCAGCAGCAGCGGCGTTTCGTGCGTGCGGGAGCCGCCGCGCAGCGCCGAGATCAGGCGCAGCGAATCCTCGCCGGCCAAAGACAGGCTGATGGCGATGAGATCGAGCGGTTCCGCCTGTGCGATCGCCATGGCTTCCTTACCGTCGCGGGCTCGGATCGCGGCGATGCCTTCCCGCGGCAGGGCGTCCATCGACGTGGCCGCGCTGACATCCCAATCGTCGACGACCAATGCTCGGGTGCCGACAACGGACGGAATGGCGAACGGATCGGCGCCCAACCCCAACGCTCGCGCGGTCTCGCTGCGGGCATGCCACTCGTCCAGCAGGCGCTTCAGGCGCACCAGACTGCGCACGCGCGCCATCAGGGTATCGCTTTCGACCGGCTTGGTCAGGAAATCGTCGGCCCCGGCCTCCAGCCCCTGAAGCCGTTCCGACGGCTGGCCGAGGGCGGTGACCATGACGACGGGGATATGGCGGGTGGCGGCGTCGGCTTTCAGGCGACGGCAGCACTCGAACCCGTCCATGCCTGGCATCATGACGTCCAGCAGGATCAGGTCGGGTTGCCAGTCGCGTGCGGCGGCCAACGCCTCGAACCCATCGCGGGCGGTCGCGGTCTGGTAGTATTCGGCCAGCAGTTTGGCTTCGAGCAACCGCGTGTTGGCCGGCACATCGTCGACGATGAGTATGCGCGCGGACATGCGAGTGCGGTTGCTTCCCCATTCTGGAGCCGGCTTCGGCCGGTGCGCCACCATGGCGTGCCGGGATCATACGGCCCTGTCGCGCAATACGAAAGTGTCCATCGCGGATGAGAGCCGGGAGTCGTCGGTTCCGTCACCGCGCGGCGTGTGTGCCTAACCCTCCACCACGCCAAGGCGCCTCAGCACGGGCAGGCGCTGGTCGATGATCTGCCGCGCCAAGCCGACGGCGAGGGAGCGGGCTTCGGCGGGATCGGTGACCGCTTGCCCGTCCCGCTGCACGGTGCGGCCGCCGCGGCGCAAATGGGCGTCCAGCGACGCACCGAGCGTTTCGGCATTCGGCGTCATCCCGGCGAGAATGTCGCCAACCACCAGGGTTTCGGTCACCTCCGCGAGGATGGCAGTGCCCAGAACGGGGGCCACGAGGTGACCGATATCCCCGCCGGCGGCATTAGCCGCCGCGATGGCGCGGTTCAGGCGGGCGGTGGCCTGTCGGGCGGCGGGCGTGTCGCCGGTGCTCATGGGATGGGCGAATCCGCCGAGCAGAAGGGCGATGGCTTGGAGGAGTTCGACGATGGGCAGGTTGGGGAAGGGGCCGATGGCGCGCGCCTGGCCGATCGTCATGGGGCCGGCTTCCAGGCGGTCCATCAAGGGCCGGTAGGCCTCGACGTTGCCGGTCATGTTGCCCAGGCTGGTGCGGAACACGATGTCGCCTTCGACGGTCAGTCCGGTCCAGCCCAGGGTCGTGTCTTCCAGTAGCGCGTGATGTTCGGCTTGCGGCAGGCTGGGCGTGCCGCGGCGGAAGATGTCGCGCCGGAAAGCCTGCTGAGACGCGATGTCGCGCAGGGTTTCCCGCAGCGCGGCGTTGCCGGCCTCCGTCATCAGCGGCGCAACGCCGGGCGGCACCGAAAAGGCGTCGATATTGTCCGATAGGGTGGCGCTGCCGATGAAGGTGCATTTCACGTCTGCCATGGCCGCGAACACGTCCTCGCATTGGGCCGGTCGCCAGTGTTCGTTCAGCAACTCGTGTGCGAGGTAGCGAGGGTCCCGCCCGCGCAGGTGTTCGAGCCTTGTTTCCAACGTTGGGTGGGACTGAAACAAAGTGGCGCCGCCTTGCTTCAGCCGGTCCAGATAGGCCCAGATCGCGGGAACCGCGAGGTCGGAGCGCAGATTCGTAGCCTTCCACACCATGCGCATCAGGCTGCGCACCGGTTCCATCCCGACCCAGCCGGCGACTGTGTTGTAGCTGAGATAGGCCAAGCCGCCGGGCCGCAGCCGCTGGCCCATGATGCGCATCAACGTGGCGGCGTTTTCCCGCGACACCCAGGTGAGTACGCCATGGGAGACCATGAAATCGAAATCGGGAAGCGTGCCGGCCGGCATCGCGGCGATGTCGTCGAAGGAAGCCTCGACGAAGTGGATGTTCGTCAGCCCCGCGGCCTCGGCCATGGCGCGGCCGGATTCGATATGGGCGGGGTTGAAATCGAAGGCCCAGACATCGGCCTGGGGGGAGGTCGCGGCGACCGTGAGCGCCGTCAGTCCGGTGCCGCAGCCGAGGTCGGCGTAAGCGAAGGGTTTCGTCAGGTCGGGCGGGCGGTGGCCAAGGAGCAGAGCGGCGATGGCCAGCCAGCTGGGCAAGGTTTCCCGATGGATTTGGGTCGTATAGGGGATGTCGGTGACGTAGCCGTTGTTCCAGGCGGCCATACGGCTGCTCCTTTAGGTCGAATATGGGGAGAGGGTTATCGCGCGCGCGATTCCAGGCGCGCGTTGACCTCCGCCCCCAACAGGGTCGCATAGGCGGAGACATAGAACCACAGCATGATGCCGACCACCGCCCCGATCGGCCCGTACGTCGCCCCGAACCGGGCGATATGGGAGACGTAGTAGGATAAGGCGGCCGAGGCGATCAGCCAGAGCAGCGTGGCGACCCCGGCGCCCGGCCAGGAAGGCGCGCCCGGCGGACGCTGGCGGGACGGGCCGACGCGATAGATCAGCGCGATGGCGCCGGCGAAGACGCATACAACCACGCCCAGTCCGGCGGCATGGATCAGAACAGCCCCGCCGGACCCCAGACCCAGGAAGGCAAGCAGCGCCGGCAGCACGACGACTCCGGCGACGGCCACCACACCGGCGACGACCGCGAGGCCGGTCAGCCCCAGGCCGATCAACTGGAACCGGATCAGGCCGCGCTGTTCATCGACATCGTAGACGACGTTCAGGGCGGACAGCATGGATTTGGTGCCCGCCGCGGCGCCGCTCAGGGCGAACACGATGCTGGTCAGCAGATGCAGGCTGAAGCCGCCGCCGCCATTTTGTGTCAGGGCGCGCACGCGGTCCTGGATCAGCTCGAACGCCGGGGGCGGCAGCAGATCGGCGAGCAGGTCCAGATGGGCTGCGATGGTGGCGGGATCGAAAATCAGGCTGTAGGTGGAAATCAGCGCGCCGATGGCGGGGAACAGAGCGATCGTGGCCCAAAACGCACAACCGGCGGCGGCGAGGGAGACCCGATCCGTGGTGCTGGCACGCAACGCAGCCCGCAGGATGTCCCGCGGACCGGCGAGCGCGCCGAGGCGTGGATGGCGAAGGGCTGCGTTTCGCACGGCGTTTTCCTGGCCTTGGGGCGGCGGATCGTCTCGTGGCGGTCGTATCCGTGAAAAAAAACTGAGTCGAGGGCCGATTTTTCTATTGCATGGGGGGGGGTGGGGTCTTAGATGGCCCCCACGCAGCAACGCACGTGCCTCTGGCCCTCTGTGGTTACGCAACGACGTCAAGCGTTCTGGCAATCGTTTGGTCGCTGGTTCGTTCGACCGTTTCGTCAACTCCGCCCGTCGCCTTACTCAGGCGGGCGCTCAATAGGGGGCCCGGTGCGATGACATCCAAAATCGCCCAGTTTCTTGCTGACCATCAGCCGGCAACGCCGTGTCTGGTGCTGGACATCGACCGCGTGGAGGCGAATTTCCGCGCGCTTCAGCACGCGCTGCCGCTGGCGCGCATTTATTACGCAGTTAAGGCGAATCCCGCCGCTCCGGTACTGGAACGGCTGGTGGGATTGGACAGCTTTTTCGACGCCGCGAGCATCGAGGAAGTGGACATGTGCCTGCGCGCCGGTGCCAAAGCGTCCGCGATCAGCTTCGGCAACACCATCAAGAAAGTGTCGGCGATCCAGCGCGCGCATGCGGCTGGCGTCAGCATGTTCGCGTTCGATTCCGAAGAAGAGCTTCTGAAGCTCGCCCAGCACGCCCCCGGCGCTCGTGTTTACTGCCGTTTGCTGGTGGAAAACGAAGG
>Ga0214180_1000196_pt1 | contig 23033 bp, 21 predicted proteins | sample TroBogEpilimnion_22_FD_153018 | JGI IMG/M metagenome (GOLD analysis project Ga0214180, IMG submission 153018) | Freshwater microbial communities from Trout Bog Lake, WI - 16OCT2007 epilimnion | ecosystem: Environmental > Aquatic > Freshwater > Lake > Epilimnion/Euphotic zone | place: Trout Bog... | reverse complement strand
TCAGCGCCTTGACCGGCGCTGGCCTGGACACATTACGCGACCGTCTGGCCGCGGAAGCCCGCACTTTGACCGAAACCGCCGGACCTCCGCCGTTGACCCGCGCCCGGCATCGCGCGGCGTTGCTGGAAGCACTGGAACGATTGGACTCAGCCACCGAAACAGATTTACCGGAGTTGCGAGGCGAAGATCTGCGGCTGGCACTACGCGCCATCGGGCGGATTACCGGCCATGTCGGGGTGGAGGATATTCTGGATACGTTGTTCCGGGAGTTTTGTATTGGGAAGTGACCGTCTACGCCGGGCGCTCACGCGACCCGGCTCGGACATTCTTACTTCGCCGCGAACAGCTTATCCGAACACGCCCGACCCAACGCGTTATCCGGCGTCGTTTGCCCGCTGAGGGTTGCCCATCCGGCTTTGATGACAATATCGCTACGGGAATAAGACGATGTTTCCGCCCGGAATTTCACCAATACCGAGGCATCGGGATCGGCTTTGGCCTTGATCACGCAGAACGGCACCATGGCGGTGGTGACGGCGATCTCACTACGCTCCTGCGCCATGGTTTCGGCGGTCGCGGCGGTTTTCCAGCCCATTTGCTGAAAGCCGATCATGGACATGGCGATGGCGCCGGCGATCGCACCGTATCCGGCCGGTTTGGCCCATTCTGGGATTTGCATGTTTTTATCATTTTCTTTGTGGGGCGAAGGATATCGCCCCAGGTGCGGCGTATATAAACGGGTGGGGCGGTCATTACACCCGGTTGACAAAAATATATTCGGCGCGAATGGGCGTACCACGGGTCGCAGGAGATGGTCGGGTCAAGCCCGACCATGACGGGGGAAGCGAGGGGCAGCTACAACACCACCGTCAAGGCGTCGTATTCGTATAGCCAATCGTAGCGCGCGTGCACCTTGGCAGGTTCGAACTCCCGGTCCACGTAAGCCGCCGCACCTTCGGCCGATCCCAGCGCCGGGTTGTGGAAGCGTTTGGTGTTTTCCGACGATCCACGCACAATCTTTGCCGTGCGTTCGACGCGGGCATTTTCGTAGCGGATCAGAGCTTCGGGCACCGGCAAACCGGAATCCAGCAGGCGCGCCAGGACGATCGCGTCCTCCAGCGCCATGTTCGCGCCTTGGGCCAGGAACGGCAGCGTTGGGTGGGCGGCGTCGCCCATGACGCAGACGCGGCCTTGGGCGAAATGGTCCAGCGGTTCGCGCCCGAGCAGGGCCCAGATATAGGGGACGTCGATGTTGTCGATGATGGTGCGGACGTCCTGGTGCCAGCGGCCGAGGTCCTTCAGGCAGGCCTCATGTGTGCCGGCGAGGGTCCATGATTCGTCGTGCCAGGCCTCATTCGTTTCGACGACGCCGACGAAATTCAGCAGCTCGCCCCGCCGCAGCGGGTAGGTGACGACATGGCCGCCGACGCCGAGCCAGTTGTTGCCGACGAGGCGGCGTTGGTGGGGCGGAAGGCGCTCCATCGGCACCAAGCCGCGCCAAGCTTTAATGCCCATGAACTGGGCTTTCCCCTCGCCGAACATTTGCTGGCGGATGCGGGAATGAACGCCGTCGGCGCCGATCAGGATTTCGCCGGTGACGCGCTCGCCATTGGCCAGAAGCAGCGTGACGTTATCGGGCGTTTGTTCGAACCCCACGCAGCCGTTGCCCGGCAAAATCGCGTCCGGGTCCGCTCGGCGGACGGCGTCCAGCAACACGGCGTGGAAGTCGCCGCGATGCACGGTCCAGTAAGGGGCGCCGAATTCCGCGACCGATGTTTCGCCAAGGTCGAAGGCTCGCCATGTTTGGCCGGTGCTCCAGAGCCGGAACTCGCGGGCTTCGGGGACGCAGACGACGCGCAGCATCGCTTCTTCCAGGCCGAGGGACAGCAGCACTTTGCTGCCGTTCGGCCCGATCTGCACCCCGGCGCCGACTTCGCGGAGTTCGGAGGCCTGTTCGTAGATGCGGACCTTGTGCCCGCGCTGCATCAGCGCCAGCGCGGTGGTCAGACCGCCGAGCCCGGCGCCCGCGATGAGAATGGGTGGTTTCATCCCGCCAAAGCCTTTTTGTCGTAACCCGCCACGGTCTTGTACCGATCCGACATCGCCCGCAGCTCCGCCGCTGGGATCACGTCGTCGATGGACGTGAACGGTTTGTCGCCGGTCCGCTCATAGACCTCCCGCAGGATCGCGTCGGGGGGATTGCGGCGGTTGGTCAGCACCACGTTGGTGGTTGGCGGCAGGCGTTGGGATTCGTAGCGGGCTAGTGCCTCCGGCACATCCGTCGCGCGCAGGCAGTCCGCCAAAGCGCGGCAATCCTGGATCGCCTGGCCGGCGCCGTTCGATCCGCGCGGCACCATCGGGTGTGCGGCATCGCCCAGTAGCGTGACCCGGCCGAACGTCCAGCGCGGCAGAGGGTCTTGATCGACCATCGGGAATTCCAGCACCATCTCCGACGCTTGGATCAACGCCGGCACGTCCAGCCAGTCGAAATGCCAACCGGCGAAGGCGGGCAGGAAATCCTCCAACCGGCCGGAGCGGTTCCAGTCGCGATCGAGATGTTGCGGCGTTTCGATCTCGGCGACCCAGTTGATCAGTTGCTTCCCGTCCGGCAGGTCGCGGATGGGGTAGATCACCATCTTGCCGTTCGCCAGCCAGCCGGCGCGGACCATCGAGCCTCCGGTCAAGAACCGGGGCCATACGGTGACGCCGCGCCACATGTTGTAGCCGGAGTAAACCGGGGCGCCCTCATCGGGGTAGAACTGCTTGCGGATCGCCGAATGGATGCCGTCGCAGGCGATAACCGCGGCGCCCGACACTGGATCGTGGCCGGCGAAATGCGCGACAGCGGCGTCGTCGGTTTGGGATACCCCGGTGCATTGGTAGCCGGTCAGAACAGCATCGGCGCCGAGCCGTTCCCGCACCGCGTCCAGCAGCAGCATCTGCAACGTGCCGCGATGGATGGATACCTGCGGCCAGTCGTAGCCGGCGGCCATCCCCGCCGGTTCCCGATAGATCAACTGCCCGAACCGGTTGAAGAACGCGCTTTCCGCCGTCGCGATGCCGGACGAGACCAGCACATCCCGCAGCCCCAGGGCGCACAGCTCCTTCGCCGCATGCGGCAGGACATTGATGCCGACGCCGATGGGCTTGATCTCGGCCGAGGATTCGAACACACGGCAGGGAATGCCGGCCTCATGCAGCGTCAGCGCCAGGGTCAGGCCGCCGATGCCGGCGCCGACGATCAGGACCTCAGCCATTCAGGCGGTCTTCCCGCCAGAGCGACAGGACTTCCTGCACCGGTCGGTCGGAGAAGCTGAACAGCACCGACTCCTTCGACGCCTTATGCGAATGCACCGCCCAGCTCGGCACCACGAACAGATCGCGCGGTTTCCAGCGGATGACGGTGTCGCCGATCGTGGTTTCGCCCTCCCCTTCCACCACCGCGTAGAAGGTCCCGTCGGTGGAGCGATACGGCGCGGACGCGAACCCGGCCGGCAGCAGCGCCATGAACGCCCCGATCGTGGGCATCGGCGACCCGCCGGACCCCGGATTGATGTAGCGCAGCTTGTAGCCGTGGCAGGGATCGGGATCGCCGTTGCGCGCCAGAGTCGCCAAAGCCTCCCGCGAACGGCCGTAGGGGTAGCTGAACACCGGCGAGGAAATACGCTCCGGCTTCCAATCCACCGGCACCATATTGGCGCCGTAGCGCGCCAGACTGTCGCCGACGGGGCGGCTGACGGATTGGCTCTCGGCATTGGCGGGTTCGGCGAAGCTGGCGTCGAGCAGCCGGATCATCGGGATATCCAACCCGTCCAGCCATACCACCGGCTTGTCCGTCTCATTGCCGTGGTCGTGCCACGTCCAGCTGGGCGTGATGATGAAGTCGCCGGGCTCCATGATGGCGCGTTCGCCCTCCACCGCCGTGTAGGCGCCGGTGCCTTCGACGATGAAGCGCAGGGCGGAGGCCGCGTGACGGTGCGCGGGCGCGACCTCCCCCGGCATGATCAGTTGCAGGCCGGCGAACAGCGAATGGGTGGCGCTGGTGTGGCCCTTCATGCCGGGGTTTTCCAGGATCAGGACGCGGCGTTCGGCTTCCTTGGCGGTGATCAGGCCGCCGGACAGCATCAGGAAGGGGCGGACCACGTTGTCGTAATCCCACTTCACCGGCAGCACGGGGGTGGAAGGCGTCCTGGTCACCAGCGCGTGCAACCGCTCCCACAACGGGGCCAGATGGTGCGGGCCGATTTGGTCGTAAAACGCCTGCCGTTCGGCCGATGGTTGTGCCGCGTCAGTCATTGGAAGCGTCCCTTTCCCCGTTGTTCGACAACCGAGACTTGGCTGCCGACCGGGACGAAAGTCAATCCGGAGCGCGCCAGGTGCACCGCACCGGCAGAGCGGCGATGCCGGTGATAAAGGCCGATTGCGTCCGCTCCACCGGTCCGGCCAGTTCGATCGACGCCAAGCGCGGCAACAAAGCCGCGTACAACGACCGCAACTCCAACCGAGCGAGGTGCAGTCCCAGGCAGAAGTGCGGGCCGAGACCGAAGGCCAAATGCGGATTGGGCGAACGGTCGATTCGGAACGTATCCGGATCGGCGAACACCGCCGGATCGCGGTTGGCGGCGGCGAAAAACAGCGCCACGCACTCCCCGGCTGCGATCTTCTGGCCCGCCAATTCGGTATCGGCCGTCGCGGTGCGCAGGAAATGCTTGACTGGAGAAGTCCAGCGCAGGATTTCCTCCACGGCTGTGGGCAACAACGCCGGTTCACGGCTCAAACGGTCCAACTGTTCCGGATGTGCCAGCAACGCGTGCAGCCCGCCGGTCATTGCGTACGCGGTGGTATCGTGCCCCGCGGTGGCCAGCAGTATATAGTAGGACAACCGCTCATAAGGCGGGATCGGCGCACCATGCACCTGGGCGTTGGCGATGGCGCTGGTCAGATCGTGCCGTGGGCATGTCTGCCGGTCCGTCACCACGGGGGCGAAATAATCCCGGAACCCGACACCCGCCAGCCGCACCGATTCCGGCGGATGATCCGACAGGCCGCGGAGCGGGTCCTCCGGACTGAGCAGCCCGCGCGCCAGCTTCAGGATCAGCGGTTCATCCGCTTCCGGCAGGCCCATGACGCGCATGAACACCCGCAGCGTAAACGGTGCGGCGACTTCGGCGGCGAAGTCGAACGGGGTTTCCCGGCCGGCGATGCGGTCGACGATTTCACGCGCCCAATCCGCGATCCATCCTTCATGATCGGCGACGGCGGCGGGCAGGAACCATGGCTGGGCGATGGCGCGATAGGCGCTGTGGTCGGGTTCGTCCATATGCGTGATGCCGCGCACGATCTCCCGACGACCCGCGACCTGCCGCAGATGCGAATCGACCGTCCGGGTGGACAGGATCGTCCGCGGTCCCGCCGCGAACGGTGCACCTCGTCGTTCCGCCGCCGTCAACGCCGCATGGCTGGTAACGGCCCAAAACGGTTCGACATCCGGGCAGTCCAGCCAAAAAACTGGTGCGTTCGCACGCAAAAAGCGGAACGACGCCTGCTGCTTGGCGTCGTCGGACTGTTCCATGGACGATACGATTGCCAAAGCCGCATCGCGCAACTTTTTACTTCGGATGCTCAGGCGCATGCGCTTGGGCGCCTCGCCAACAGCGTATATTCACGCAATCCATAGTTGTTTATAATCGACACATTACAACCCAAAACATCTTCGCAGTAGCGTGCCCATCGGTCCGGCGGAGGGCAATAGAGCTGACCCGGCGGCGCCCCCTTCGTTGGGACCTCCATGAAATTCACCGCGAAGCCGGAACGGCTGCCGCGATGCAGATCGTCCAACATCGTCCGCACGAAGATTTCCCAAATGTCCAAGGGCTGATCGAGCTTCACATTCATGATGCCGCTGGCGACCGAGTAATCCGCGACCCGAGGCGGCACACTGCCTACCACGAACCGGACCTTCGGATTTCCCCGATGCCGCCGCCGGGCGCGTGCGATCATCTGCCGGGAAAGATCGATGCCCAGGTAATCCACATGGCCGGCGGGAAACCGATCCCGCATGAAAACCGCCAAAGCCCCGTACCCGCACCCCAGATCGTTCAGCGAAAACGGGCGGGCGGTGTCGCACAATTTCAACAATTGTACGAAACGGAGGTTCTGCGTCGCCTCGCACGACCAGTCGACCCCCATGGAATTGGCGCCAAATCGCGCGAGCCGCGCACTGTAATACGCCTCGACCGTCGCATGGACGTGGGACAGCGACGGCGGCGCGCCGGTTTCGAGACGCGCCGCCGTATCGCTCATTTCTTCGCGGCGCGCTTGGGCTTCGCGGCAGCGGCCACGGCCGGCGGGGGCGTTTCGCCGCGTGGCACGGTCGGGATCGAGACGACCAGATAATCCTGATTTTCATGCACCACCGGTTGCCCGGTGCTGACCAGAACGCGCTTGTCGTCCGCCATGCGATGGGTCGTGGTGTAGATCGGCAGCGGATTCTTGCTTTCCAGATTGTCACGGTAGGCATTCAGGATGCGGTCGTGGCCGTTCACGCCCGGCTGATCCGAGTCGTAGCCGGACAGACTGTCCAGAAATTTATACCAACGAGACCGTTCCTTGAAGTCCGCCGGCACGATATGCAGCGTGCGATAGGCCTTTTGCAGTGAAGAATTTTTGGAGAAAACACCAAATTCTTTGTGTACACCGGCCATTTCCTGAATAGCGTCGCCTGGTGCCAAGCGTGTATTCAACTGATGCATAACGTCGTTGGTCGTGGTGTCCTTGATCATACCGCCCATAGCACTAACTCCCTGTTTGCGTCGGACCGAACACAATGCCAAACAATACGGCGGCAATCAAGTCTGTCGGTTCAATTGCGTTGCAAAAGAAATTCCGGACAAGACCGATTGAAGAAAACCGGCACCGGTCTCATCCGCCAGCAGCCGGGTGCGTGCCACCAAAGCGGCATCGCCGTCTCCGCCGGCCCTGACAGCAACCGCACCGGCATGGCATTCCGCCAACCGGTCGGTCCGACGCCGCGCCACATCCAATGCCTCCACCGCCACTTTCGCCGCACGGGCCGCGTCGCCTGAGCGCAAATACGTGTCGGCCAGATGGGCCAGCAAGCGGGCCTCCAGTTCCAGACCTGCCTTGGCGTGCCGAGCATCGGCCAACGCATGGTTCAAATGGGTTTGCGCATCGGCGTAGTCGGTGGCGGCGACAGCGGCGAGGCCCCGGCACGCCTGTGCCATCACCTGCATGTAGGGCGCGACGGACCGTTCGGCGTAGTCCGCGACAATGGCCGCATGCCGGTCGGCGGACGCGGCATCGTCGCGGTGCCACGCCAACTCGACGGCCGCGAAATGCGGGATGAACTGCACCACCGGGTTCACGACGTCGGCCGCGATCTGGCTTACGCGAGCGATCCAGATTTCCGCTTCGTCGTGCCGGCCCAACCGCACCAGAACCCGGGTTCGCAAGCACTTCACCCAATGTTCGACATCGAATCCCAGAACCTGATCGATATCCAGCCCAAGCACCACCTGACCATCGTTTCGGTTGCGGCTTTCGAATGCCGCGAGCGCCGTGTCGTTCGCCGCAAGTGCCTCATGCAGCCGTCCGGATTGCCAATACGCCTGACACAACATCCCGTGGACCGTGCCGCGGCGGCCGGGATCGCTGTCGGGCCCGGACAGGCCGATCGCGTCGCCCACAAGGCGCACGTAGTCGTCCGCCGCACCGCTCGCCGACAGGATGCGACCATAGGCGCCCAGCAACAACGGTTCGTGCGACCGATCGCCGCTGCTGCGCGCGAACCGCAGCGCCTCCTCGGCGAAGGGCCGTGCCTCCTCGGCGGAAATGCCTTCCCGCCAACCGAAATTCAAAATCTGGCCGTTCGCCAGCGCTCGCAGCTTGTCGTTCTCGTCCGAACGCGGCTGATCGCGCAGCAAGTGGCGCACCTTCTTCCAATCCGCGAAAGCCTGCGCGCTGTTGGTGCGCCCGACCCAGCGCGCCGCACGCGCCAGATGGCGGGCGGCCAGTTCCAGCTCTCCGGCCGCCTCGCAATGATGCGACAACAAACCGGCGCTTTCGTCGCCCATGCCCCATTCGTGCCGTTCCATCGCTCGGGCGACCGACGCATGCAGCCGAACGCGGCGTGCCCGCAGTTGCGTGGTGTATGCCACTTCCTGGATCAGCGGGTGCCGGAACGCGAACGATGCCCCGGACGATCCCGCCCGCGGCAGGATCAATTCCGCCGCCGTCAAACGGTCCAGAAGCCGCCGAGCCTCGACGGTCGTGATTCCCGCGACTTCCTCGATCAAGGCCTGCGGGAACTCCTTGCCGATGATCGCGCCAATCTGCAGCAAGCTCTTTTCCCGCGCGTCCAACCGGTCGAGTCGGTCGCCCAGCACCGCTTCGACCGTCGCGGGCAGTGCCATGTCGGCCGATACCGGCCCGGTGAGGCGATACTGCCCGCGTTCGCCCGTCAGCACGCCGTCCTGCGCCAGCGACAGGATCAACTGTTCCGCGAAAAACGGATTGCCGCCGCACTGCTGAGCGATCTTATCGACAACCGTCGCAAGTGCCCGATCGCCGCCGACATGATCGCGGACCAGATCGCGGGCATCGGCCGTGGGCAGTTCCTCCAGCCGTATTTCCCGATAATGCGGCATCGCCATCAGCGGTGCCGACCAGCTCGGGCGGAAATTCAACACGACCACATGCCGTGTGCCCTGAATGGCCTCGGCGAGAGTTTGCATGAAGTCGCCACTGGCCTCGTCCAGCCAGTGCAGGTCCTCGATGATCAGAACCGATGTGCGGCGTCCGGCCGCCTTGACCATGGCGCGCACGATATCGGTCAACCGTGCCAGCCGTGCCCGTGGTTCCATGCGTGGCAGCATTTGTCCGGCCGGGGCATAGCCCAGAAAATCTAGCAGGACCGGCAGATCGCCGATCAAGGCGGGATCGAGCGCCATGATACGCTGGCGAATGCGTTCGCGTGTCGCCGACGGATCGGTCAGACCGCCGATCCGCAGAAAGGTGCGCAGGATTTCCAACACCGGCAGCAACGGGGTCGCCTGCCCGTAGACATGCGCGCGGCCTTCCACCACATCCACGCGCCGGGCGCGACACCACTCGCTGAATTCGAAACACAGCCGGCTTTTGCCGACGCCGGCGGGGGCCGAGATGCCGATGATGCTGGGTTTACCGCTCTCGGCATCGTCCAGGGCGCGGCGCAAAATCGCCATTTCCCGTTCGCGCCCGCGCATGGGGCCGAGTTCCGTGCCACGGAACTGATCGCTCGCGACCGCCGGTCGCATCCCGTCGAGGCGATAGACCTCGACCGGCACCGCGATGCCGCGCAGGTTGAACTCACCGCGCGACTGCGTTTCGCAGTACGGCCCCACCAGCGCTCGGCAATCGCCGCTCATGTAAATTTCGTCGCGCACGGCCAGCTGTTCGATCCGGCTGGCGAGGTGCACGGTCATGCCCTGTGCCTCCATCTCCACCATCGGACCGGTGTTCAAGGCGCCCGCGACGACTTCCCCGGAATGCAGCCCTATCCGGATCGGGGGCGCACCCGGCAGGGCCGCGACGGCGTCGCGCATCGCCAGCGCCGCCTGGGAAGCCAGCAGCGCATGCCCTTCCCGCGCGACCGGCGCACCGAACGCCGCCTTCAGCCCGTCGCCCAGCGTGCGCAGGATCGTGCCGTCGTAGCGGCGCACGGCGCGCGCCATCGCGGCGACAACCGGTTGCAGCCGGTCCATCGCGGCTTCCGCGTCCATACCGGCGATCATTTCGGTGGAACCGACGATATCGGCGAACAAAACCGTCGCCTGTTTGCGTTCCCCTCCGGGTTCCACGACCAGCGCATCCGGAGTCAGCGATCCGCCGCACCAACCGCAGAATCGTGCCCCCGGATTCGAGCCGCGTCCGCAAGCCGCGCACACGATTTCAAGCCGCGTGCCGCAAGCTTGGCAGAAGGCTGCCCCATCGGGATTTTCAGCCGCGCAGCGTTGGCATTGCATCGCTGATCCGCCGTTCGGCAATATCACACACCAGCGGCACAGACGCCGCCCGCCACCGGCGATCTCCCCGTCGCAAGCCGCCTTCCATCACCCCATCCTTCCTTCGCCCTTCGGCGTACGCGCATCGGCACGAACGTACAGTCTGGCGCGGCGGATGACCAGAGGATACGCGACGCTATCGCCGGCCATATGTCGCGTTGCGCACGGGGGCTTATCCGATCAGGCGCATCCGCAACCAACGCGACACGGTATCGATCAGCGCCACGGCGATCAGAATCAGCACGATCGCGTAGGCGACCTGATCCCAGGCGTTGATCTGGATACGCTCCGACAATCGCAGCCCGATCCCCCCTGCCCCGACCAGCCCTAAAATGGTGGCCTCGCGGGAGTTTGACTCGATCTGATACAGTGTCTGTCCAATCATCACCGGCAAAACCTGAGGCAAAACCGCCATTCTGAGCACACCGAAGAAGCTGGCGCCGGTCGCGGTCACGCCCTCGGTCTGTTTGCGGTCGGTGTTTTCGGTAGCCTCAGAGAACAATTTCGCCAGCACGCCGGTATCGGCGACGCAAATCGCAAGGATGCCCGCAATCGGTCCCAGCCCCATCGCCCGGACGAAAACCAGCGCCCAGATCAGTTGATCCACGCCGCGCATACCGTCGAACAGGCGCCTTGTGCAGAAGCGGAAAACTCGCGCCGGAATGACATTGCGTGCGCCGAGAAACCCAAGCGGGAGTGAAATCGCAAAGGCCAGCATGGTGCCGAGATAGGCCATGGCGACGGTTTCCAGCATCGATCGCAGCAGCTCCGCGTGGTCCCACTCGGCGAAACCCGACCAGTCCAGCATCAATCGCACGATCGTCCACAGCCTCGGCAGGCCGGTGAACAGCCGGTCGAAATCGAACAGCCAGAGCAGATAGACGAAATAGCTGACCGCCAGCAGCGCCATGGCCCACCGCAGCGCCTTCGTGCCGAAACCGGCGCCGAACGCGGCCGGGTTGCGGATGCGCTGCGCCGCGATTTCGGCTTGCCCGATGTCCGCCAGACGCAGGCTCATTGCATGCGTCCAATAAAGGCGTGGCGGATGCGCTCCGATGTCAAATCCAGAACGACCACCATCAGCAGGATCAGGATGCAGATGGCGCTGACTTCCTCGTAGATATTGAAGCCGATGGTGCGTTTCAGCTCCATGCCGATGCCGCCGGCGCCAACGAAACCCAAGATGGTCGAGGACCGCACATTGATCTCGAACCGCAGCAGCGCATAGCTGAAAAAACCCGGCAGCACCTGCGGCACCACGCCGTACCGGACCTGCGCCAGCCAGGAACCGCCGGCCGATACGATGCCCTCGACCGGCCGGCGGTCGGCATTTTCGTTCAGTTCCGCGAACAGTTTCCCCAACCCGCCCGTGGTGTGGATCGCCATCGCGAGAATGCCGGCGAGCGGGCCAATCCCGAACGGCCAAACCAGGATCAGCGCCAGCACCACCTGCGGAATGGTGCGCAAAACCTCCAGCAGGCGCCGGATCAGGAACACCACCGGACGTGGCCGGGAAATCGAAGCGGTCGCGGGGAAGCAGAGTACGAAGGCCGCGGCGAACCCCAGCACCGTCGCCAGCACGGCCATTTGCAGGGTTTGCCAAAGCAGCGCCGCGTAGACATCGATCCGATAGAACCAATAAGCCAGCGACTGCGGTTCCTTGGGGCCGCCGAAAACGTGGCCGAACGCGAGGACCGGAACCGGATCGGCCCCGCGCGACGGTTCGATGGACAGCATCTTGCCGAAATACTCCCCGACGCGCGGCAGGCCGTTCAGGATCGTGTCGGGCGCGAAGTCGGTCCACACCGCGGCGAGCACGAACAGCAACGCGACCGACAGCGCCGTGCCCCATGCCCGCACAAGCCGCGCGCGGATGGTGGGACCGAAGCGCTGTTGGAACTGGCGGTAGGTCGGGTCCTGGTCGGCGGGAGTTAGCATTGCGTGGTGCGGGGGGCCGAAACCAACATCGTCAGCCGCGCGAACCTCGGCGTTCGGACTCCCGCAACTCAATAATATCCTTATACAAATCCAATGTCGCCGGCACGTAGCCGATCCCCACGCCCTGCTCCAGCGCGTCGTAAATATCCTTATGGGACGCCGGTAAATCCGTCATCAACGCGACGAACGCCTGCTTCAAATCGGCCGGCAGAGCCGACCGGATCGCCCAAGGCCCGTTCGGGATTTTGCCCGATGTCCAGACGATCCGCACATCGGACATTTTCAGCATGCCCTTGGCCACCATCGACCGCAAATTGCCGCGCGAATACCCTTGCTCGATATCGCCCTGCCCGGACGTCCAGGTCACCGCCGCATCGAACTGCTTGTTGAGCACCGCGACGATCCCCTGCTCATGCCCGCCCGCGAATCCGGTGCGGCTGAAATAGGCGCCGTCGGTCATATCGATGCCCCGCAGTTTCAGTGTCGCACGCGGGATCAAATAACCGGACGCGGAATTCGGATCGGCGAACGCCAGCGAATGGCCCTTCATCCCTTCGATGGATTCGATCCCGGAATCGCGCCGCACCACCATGGCGGAGACGTAATAGACCGAGCCATCGGCCTCCTGTGGGACGATCAGCGGTTCGACGCATTTGCAGTCGAGCCAGGCGCCCGCGAAGGCGGATGGGCTGAATTCCGATATGTCCACCTGCCCCGCCGCCATCGCCTGCATCACGCCGGCATAATCGGCGGCCGGGAACAGCTTGATCGCGACACCGAGCTTTTCCCGCAACAGGTTCTGAAACCCGTCGTAGCGGCGCAACCGGTCCTGGGTATTTTCCCCACCCAGCAGGCCGATGCGCAGTTCCTTGATGTGAGCATGCCAATCGTCGGCGCGACTGGCGGTTGGTACGAGCAGACAGACAGCCGTAAATGCTGCCAGGACGATACCGAGAACCGTTCCAGCGGGTCGCCTCAGGCGCCAAAAGCGGGACATGACAATTCCTCCGTTCAGGGGTGTGACGCGACATCGTCGCCGTAAATGGCATGCAGCACGTCCTCGGTCAGCCCCTCTGGCGGACCGTCGAACACAATTCGCCCCGCAGACATCCCAATGACGCGGCCGCAATAAGCCCGCGCGGTATCCAGCGTATGCAGATTGACCAGCACCGTGATGCCATCGGTCCGGTTGATGTCCTGCAACGCGTCCATCACGGCCTTGGCGTTGACCGGGTCGAGCGACGAGATCGGCTCATCCGCCAGCAGCATCGCCGGCTCCTGCAACAATGCCCGCGCAATCGCCACCCGCTGCTGTTGTCCCCCCGACAGCGCGTCCGCTCGGTTCAACGCAACCTCCGCCAGACCGAACCGTTCGAGGGTACGGACCGCCAACGCACGCTCCGCCGGGGTGAACCGCTTGAACAGCACCCGCCACGCGGACATGTGGTTCAGCCGCCCGCACAGCACATTGGTCAGCACGTCCAACCGGTTCACCAGGTTGAACTGCTGGAAAATCATCGCCGTTCGCGCCCGCCACGCCCGCAGCGCCTTGCCCCGCAGGGCGGTCACGTCCACGCCGTCGGCGACGATACGGCCGGACGTCGGTTCGATCAGCCGGTTGATCAGCCGCAGCAGGGTGGATTTCCCCGCGCCGGATCGCCCGATAATCCCCACCATTTCCCCACGCGCGATCGTCAGATCGGCCCCGGCGACGGCCAAGGTATCGCCGAAGCGGCGGTTGAGTTGGACAAGTTGCAGCACGGATATCCTGTCGTTAAGCGGCAGCGGTGTCATGCCGTTACGGCATGAACGGCTCCCACCGGATATATTTCAAGATGTATTCCCGGTGCGTCCAGAAATGCGACCGCCATTTGTGCCGCCCGTTCGGATCGTACCACGTCAAACCCATACGTTCCGCGATCGTCGGATGAATCGGCACGACCTCGACATCCTGCCCCTGACTGCCCCGTGCGAGGAACGCGCTGTCCCGTTGCGCGCGGGCGATTTCCGCCGGGGTCAGACCATCGGTCAGCGCCAGCAGCCGGTGCATCAAATAAGCGAACGGCGCCGCGGTCAGGTGGGTGGAGGTATGGGACAGCTTCGTTGTGCGAAAATTCTCTTCGATCCAATCCCATATCCGAATATCCGACAGCGCCTCCGCCGCGCGGGCACGCGTGGCGTCCAGCCGCAGCCGGCGTTCGAGGTCGGGCATCTTCTCCACGGTCAGACGCATATAAAGATCGTACAATGCGTCGTCCGGCAGGTCCTCCCCGGTGACGGCCGGGTCCAGCGACGCGCCGATGGAATCGGGCCAGGGATAAACATAATCGCCAGCAGTAACCTGCCGTGGATCGGAGCCCGAGAACGGCCACAGACACAGTAAGATGACGGGCGGGAAATTGACGATCCGGCAGTCCTTCGGCAGCCGTTCCTGCAACAAACGCCGGTTCTCGTTGGGCTCGCCGGTTTCGACCTGGTTCCACAACACGCGAACGTCCGCGAAAAACGCCTCGTTGAAACGAGTGTCCCAATCGGCGCGTGTCACCAGATGCGGCGGTATGATCTTGATCGCGAACTTGTCCCGGATATCCGGCAAATGGCGTGCGATATGCGACAGATGCTCGCCCTGGCAATTGCCGTAGATCAGGAGGGAAGGCTTGGTGCCGGTCATATCGAATACGGGCTCCAGCGCAGGTAGCGCACGATATAGTCCCGGAATCCGTAGCGGCTGTGGCCCAGCAGGTGCTCCTGGTCCGGTGACCACCACTTCAATCCGAAATGTTTGGCGACGCGCGGATGCACGGGCAGCGCCCTGTCCTCGGCCCGCCAGCCATGGGTCAGACGGTTCAGTCCGGCAACCGCCGTGTCCAGATCGCAGATTTGCCGCAGCGCGGGTGTCGCCAGCAGTTGTCGCGCGATCTCGACAATGATCGGCGCGCAGCGTTCCCCCGGCCCGGCGAACAGCATCGTATCGCGGAAATGCGCCCGCAGAAACGGCGCCAGATGCACATCGCGGCCGCTGTCCTCGGCTTCCCACCGCGCGACATCGGCGGCAAACAGCGCGTCGAGGTCCAGCGGTTCGGCCTCCGTCAGCTCCATATACAAGTCGAACAGCGCATCGTCGGTCAGGCTCGGGTTCGCGACCGAAGCGGCGATGCGGTCCGTGTACATGTAGCGCCCGCCGTTATACAAAGGCGGCTCCGGCACCAGCCGGTCGTCCTTGCCCTGGAACGGCCACAACGCCTGAAGCGAGCTGGTGGGGAACGTCCGAATTTCGCAATCGGCTGGCAGAAGCGCACGCAAACCCCGGCGCGTGACACCGCCGCCGGCCTGGGATTCCTCGAAATAGACCGACACGCCGTCCAGCCACCCCGCGGGTAACCGCGCCTGGGTGGCGGTGTGCTCCACTCCCGCGTTCAACCACTGCACCGCAACCTTGCCGCGGAACGGCAGCATGCGGCTGAAGATTAGGTGCAACTGATAGGCAAGATGGAAGCCCGCGACGGCGATATGCACAACGCCGGTATCGGGCCGCACAACCGCCGGCTTTGGAACAGGGGCGAGCCAGGCGGCGCGCTGGGCCGGCAACGCCTCCCGCTCGCGGCGCAGCAGATCGAAATGCGGAAAAGCCTGCTCACCTTCGGCATAAACCCCATCCGCTTGGTCGAAACGCCCCAGAGCCCCCAGCGCACGGCCCAAGCCCAGGGGCGGCAGAGCACGGTCCGGAAACCCGACCCGCAGCGCCGCGAACCGGGTGACGCAATCCTCGTACTCCCCCAGATCGAACGCCAGCCAGGCGCGTTCCGCCAGCAGATCGAAATCCGCGGGAAACCGCTGCAAGGCCTGACCCAGCAATATGGCCGCTTCCGCGAGGCGCTGGGTCATGCGCAACACCGAACTGCCGCCGACAAACCCAAGTGAATGGTCGGGAAAAGCGTCGCGGATGTGCTGCCAAATGGCAGACGCCTCATCGAAACGCCGGTTGTGCGTGAGCAGCCAAGCCAAATCCCGCGTCGGCTCGATCCGGTCCGGAAAGCGTTGGGCGGCTTCGCGCAGCAGCGCCTCGGCGTCGGCCCCAAGCCCGGCCTCGCGTTGACACCGAGCGGCGTTCGACCAGTATTCGAAGGTGCCGGGTGCTTGCGACCGCGCGCGATCCCATCGGGCCGCGGCAGCGGACCAGTCCCGGCGGCGTTCGGCCAGCGTGGCGCCAGCCGCTTCCATGTCCGCGTCCAGCGCGACGAATTCCGCCGCGGCGTCCAAAAGGATTTCCGCTTCCTCGCCATGCCCGCCTTCCATCAGCGCCAGCGCGGCCTCCCGGTAGGGCGCGGGTTCGGCGGGAAATGCCTCCCGCAATGTGCTGTAAATCGCCAGCGCACCGATCAAATCCCCATCCGCCCGAGCCGCGCGGGCGACATCCAGGGCAATGGGCAAGCTCGGGGGTTCGGGGGCGATGGGGTCGTCTGGCATCGGTCGCTCCTGGCGCGCGGGCGTCATAGCGCGCGGCGGGGTCGGGACGCCAGAGGGACACCCACGACTACAGATAGGGGGTTGATAGCCAGGTTATCCACAGCATTTTGTGTTGCCCGAGTCGATTGCCGTTGACCCCCCGCCGATGTCGCGGTACGGACGATGCTGTGACACAAGCCGATACCCCTCCTTTCATCCGATTGCGCGGCCGGTCCGTGATGGCCCTGGTGCTCGCGCCCGAGCTGCCCTTGCCCACGTGGCTGGCGGCGCTGGACGCGCAAATCGCGCGCGCGCCGACCTTCTTCGACGGGCGACCGGTCGTGACCGATCTCGGGGCATTGCCGGCGGGAACACCCGATGTCGCCGGGTTCCTGAAATCGCTGGAAGAGCGCGGCATCCGCATCATCGGTACCGAAGGCGCACACCCGTCTTGGTCGGGGATCGAGGCATGGGGGCGCCCCTTCCCGGCGACCAATAAACCCGGCCGCCCGATGACCATCCCGGACGAGGCGCCGAAGAACACGCCCGCCCCTGCCCCGGTCGCGGCGGAAGCGTCGTCGCTGGTGTTGGACGAACCGGTCCGCTCCGGCCAGTCGGTTGTGTTCGAACGCGGCGACGTGACCATCCTGGGGTCGGTGGCCTCCGGCGCGGAGGTCATGGCCGGCGGGTCCATCCATATTTACGGCGCGCTGCGTGGTCGGGCGATCGCCGGACTCGCAGGCAACAGCAAGGCCCGCATCTTCTGCCGCAAGATGCAGGCGGAATTGCTGGCGATCGACGGGGTTTACCAGACGGCCGACGACATGCCCGCCGCTCTGGTCGGACGCGCCGTGCAGGCGTGGCTCGAAGGCGAGCAGATGAAGATGACGGCACTCGATTAATTCGGACACGGGAGACGCGCATGGCCAAAGTTTTGGTCGTTACATCCGGCAAGGGCGGCGTGGGGAAGACGACCTCCACCGCGGCGTTGGGTGCGGCGCTGGCGCAGAACGGCGCCAACGTGGTGGTGGTGGATTTCGACGTCGGGCTGCGCAACCTCGATCTTGTGATGGGCGCGGAACGGCGGGTCGTCTACGACCTGATCAACGTCGTGCAGGGCGATGCAAAGCTGGCGCAGGCGCTGATCCGCGACAAGCGGATCGAAAACCTGTCGCTGCTGCCGGCTTCTCAGACGCGCGACAAGGACGCCCTGACGAATGAGGGCGTGGCCCGGGTGATCGGCGAACTGCGCGAGAAATTCGACTGGGTGATCTGCGACAGCCCCGCCGGGATCGAAAAAGGCGCGATGCTGGCGATGTATCACGCCGATGTCGCGGTCGTGGTGACGAACCCGGAAGTGTCGTCGGTGCGTGACTCCGATCGCATCATCGGCATGCTGGATTCCAAGACCGCGCGCGCCGAAAAAGGCGAGCGCGTCGAAAAGCATCTACTGCTGACCCGCTACGACCCGGGCCGAGCGGCTCGGGGCGAGATGCTGAACGTCGACGACGTGCTGGAAATCCTGTCGATCCCGCTGCTGGGGATCATCCCGGAAAGCCAGGAAGTCCTACAGGCGTCAAACATCGGATCGCCGGTGACGCTGGCCAACCCCAACGGCGTCGCGGCCCGCGCCTATTTCGAGGCCGCTCGGCGTTTGGGCGGTGAGAAGATCGAAGTCGTTGTGCCGATGGAGCGTAAAGGCTTCATCAGCCGGCTGTTCGGACGGAGGGTGGCATGAACCTGCTGGGTTTATTCTTCAAACGCCGCTCCTCCGCGCCGGTCGCGCGCGAACGGCTGCAAGTGCTGCTGGCACACGAACGCATCGCGACCGGACATTCCGAGCTCCTGGCCAAGCTCCAGGAAGAGATCATTCAGGTCATCGCTCGGCATATCAAAATCGACCGCGAGCATGTGCATGTGAAGCTGGATCGGGGACGCGATACGTCCACACTGGAGATCGATGTGGATCTGCCGGCTGTTATGCCGTTGATGGGGGCGCGGTAAGCTTCCGAAGGGATCGCGGGCGGCTTTCAAGCCAACAACCCCGCGAGCCCGCTGGTCCCCGCACCGGCAGAAGCCTGCTGCTGCATTGTCAGCAGATACTGGTCCGTCAAGCTGGTGACATAACTCGGCTTCTGGAAATCCGCGATTTTCACCCGCGACGACACCGCCTGTTCCTGCGCCGTCAAACTCTGAAACGCGATCTGCTCGGGGATACCCAGAGCCGTCAGCACGACCGCCCGATTGGTCGGATCGCCTAAGATCCCGTCCACCGATTTGATCGACTTGGCCTGCCCCAAAAACGTCAGCGCATTCGAAAGTCCCGGCGTCGCCGCGTCCAGCGACTGACGCCACAGGATTTCGGTGTAGGCGTTCGCGATCGCGGACATCACCTTCGGGTTCTGCAACTCCTTCAATCCGTTCTTGGCGAAATCGTAGGTCTGTGTCGCGCTCAACAGCGCCTGATCGCCGAGCTGATTGACCAGGGAGTTGCTGACGGACGGATCGGACATAAGCGCCTTTTGCGCCAATGCCGGATATTGAATGTAGTTGGACAGATTGTTGGCGGTCAGCAGCACCTTCATCACGGCGGGATTGGTCAGAGCCGATTGCAGGCTGGTCGCCCCCGTCACCGCTTTCTGGAACGCGGCGATATCGCGGGCCACCTGCGGCTGCTTGGCCTCATTGGCGACATCGGTGGTTCGATTGGCCTGGGCGAGCTTCAGATCGGTAATGGGATTGCCCGTGGTTACCGCCGTGGACGGCGGGTTGGGATTGTAAAGCGCATTCAAGATCGACGCCGTAGCGTCGCTGGCGGAAGTGTTCGAAAACAACAAGGCGTAGTTCATGCCGCTGATAAGATCGCTCATGGCCGGTCTCCCAATTCCGGCGTGGCCGGGCTTGACCCGACCATGCCGGGGGATTTCTTACCGGGAATAAGTTAAGCAATCGTTAACGTCGGCAAAAAAACTACCGGTTCACCCGATAAACCGGCAACGACGCCAGCACCGCCCGTTCGTCCCCGCGGAAATCATTCACCACCCGCGATGTCGTATCGAACACCATCGTCGCCCGATCCGCCGGTTTGAACGGCGCCCAGCCCGGGTTCCCAGTGCGCGCGAAGGCCAGCCAAGCGGTGCTCATGCGGTCGGCCATGGCCTGGGGCGCCGCACCGGTGCCCACCATCGCCTCCGACTTGGCCACGTTATCGAACACGAACGCCAGTTCCAGCGAGTGCGGCGACCGCCATTTGCCGCCCTCGACCGGCGTCGCCCAATCGACCTCATACAGCCACACCGCCCCGCCGTTCTGCGCGGCCTTGCGTTCGGCCTGAATCCAGGCCTGCTGGCGCACGCGGCGGTCGGTGGTAACGGCGAAGAACAAATCCGACGGGGTGGCGTTCGGCTGTAGCTTCCGGAACCCCTCCACCACGCGGCCCACGTCGCGTTCCGGCACCCAGGCTGCCAGCTTCTGGCGCAACCCTGCCTCGTCCAGCTCGAACGTCGCGGGATCGCCCGCACCGATCAGCAAGGTCGTCTCGGTGCGCGTTGTCCCGATCATCATCGGCACCGCCGCCGACACCGCCGGCCCGTCCGGCAGCCAGGGGTTCTTCGGCAGAATATATTGATCGACCACGGGACTGAAATTGGGCTTCGGACCCGGCGCAGCCATGATTTTCTTCATCCCCGCCAGGATCGTGTCCATCGGCAAAGCGCGCAATTTCAGCGTATCGTTCGGCTTCAGCCCCAAGGCCGCCATCAGCGCCGCGGCGTGCTTCGTCGCCTCATCCGGTGTCAGTCCCTCCAGGTGCGATCCGCTTTGCACGATCGCCTTGTGGAACAGCCCGCGCGCCTGCGGCATCGCCATAATCGTGCTGACCTTGGCCCCGCCGCCGGACTGGCCGAAGATCGTCACATTCGCCGGATCGCCGCCGAATTCCGCGATATTGTCGTGCACCCAACGCAAGGCGGCGACCAGATCGAGCATCCCCGCGTTGCCGGATTCCGCGAACTCCGCGCCGCCGAGGTGCCCGAGATACAAATACCCGAACACGTTCAACCGGTGATTGACGGTGACGACGACCACGTCGCCCTTCTGGCAAAGCCGCGTGCCGTCGAACACGTTGCGCGACCCGGACAACGAGCCAAATCCGCCGCCATGGAACCACACCATCACCGGCCGCTTGCGCTGATCGCGTAACGCCGGGGTCCAGACGTTCAAGACGAGGCAGTCCTCACTCATGTCCTTGTCGAAGGTCCACGAGTTCATGACGCTGGCGAGTTCCCGCGACCCCTGCGGTGCCATCGGCCCAAAGGCCAGTGCGTCGCGCACATCGGTCCACGGCTTCGGCGGCTTTGGCGCCTTGAACCGGTTGCCGCCAGCGGTGGACGCGCCATAGGGAATGCCCTTGAAGACGCGAATGCCGTCGTGGATGGCACCGCGGACCTTGCCGCGATGCGTCTCCGCGACGGCATTGACCGGAGCCGGCCCCTTCTTTTTGCCGGCGGCCGCAGCCGAGGAGGCAGCGCCCAGCGCCGCCCCCGTCGCGATCAGTGCTCGCCGGCCCAGCATGACGGCGCTAGCCGCGGCCGATCCACGGCATCTTCGTCGCCATGATGGTGACGAACTGCACGTTGGATTCCAACGGCAGGTTGGCCATGAACGCCACCTGCTGGCCGACATGGGTCACGTCCATGCGCGCTTCCACTGCCATCTGGCCGTAGGGCTGCATCTGCCCGTTGGTCGATTTCGCCGTCATCGGCGTCGCCGCGTTGCCGATATCGATCTGGCTGGAGCAGATGTCGTATTGCCGCCCGTCCAGCGCGATCGACTTGGTCAGCCCGGTCACCGCGTGCTTGGTCGTGGTGTAGGCGGACGAGCCAGGACGCGGGTTATGCGCGGAGATCGACCCATTATTAATGATCCGCCCGCCCTGCGGCGTCTGATCCCGCATCGCCCGAAACGCCGCGTTGGCGCACAGGAACATGCCGTTCAGGTTGACGTCGACGACGCTCTTCCAGCCTTCCCAGGTCATGTCGCCGAAGTTGGTGGGGGGCACGTTGCCGCCGGCATTGTTGAACAGCACGTCCACGCGGCCGAATTTCGCGATGGTCGCCTTGAAGGCGGCTTCGACTGCTTCCGGGCTGGACACGTCGGTCGGCAGGATCAGGGTTTTGCCGCCGGTGCCAAGACCGGCCGTTTCCTCCAGCGCGTCCTTGCGGCGGCCGAGCAGCGCGACGGACCAGCCGGTCGCCAATAGTTGGAGTGCCGAGGCGCGGCCGATGCCGCTGCCCGCGCCGGTGATGACGGCTACGCGATCTGTCATGGGGTATCCTCCGTTTGGTCTGTCGATGCCCCATTGTGGACCTTGGTTGCGGCCGGGCCAAGATGGTGCGAGCGTAATCGGCGAAGGGATGGAACACATGGCACGTTTCGCGGCAATCGGGCTGGATCACCGGCACATCTACGACCTGACGGAGGGCCTTCTGGCCGCTGGGGCGGTGTGCGTGGGCTACGATCCGGTGACGACCGATCCGCGTGTGTTGGCCGGTTTCCAAAAGCGTTTTCCTGGGGTTCCGGCTGTGGAGCGGGAACGGCTGCTGGACGATCCCTCGATCGATTTCATCGTCAATTCGGCCCGCCCGTGCGACCGTGCGGCGCTGTCCATCGCGGCGATGCGGCGCGGCAAGGATGTGCTGTGCGACAAGCCGGGAGTCACCACGGCCGCGCAACTGGCCGATGTTCAGGCCGTGGTCGCGGAAACCGGGCGCATCTGGTCGGTGTGTTTTTCAGAACGTTTTATCAAGCCGTCGGCGCGCAAGGCTTGGGAATTGGTGCGGGACGGTGCGATTGGGCGCGTGGTGCAGACGGTGGGCCTCGGTCCGCACCGGCTGAATCGAGCGCTGCGGCCAAGCTGGTTTTTCGACAAGCCGGCGTACGGGGGAATCATCAACGATATCGGTTGCCACCAGATCGACCAGTTCCTGGCGTTCTCCGGCGCCGAGGACGCGGAGATCGTCACCGCCACCATCGGCTGCTTCGGCACCGAACCGCCGGGGTTCGAAGATTTCGCCGACATGACCTTTCAGACCCCGTCCGTGCGCGGCTACGCTCGGATCGACTGGTTCACGGCCGATGGGCTGCCGACCTGGGGCGACGGGCGGCTGTTCGTGCTGGGGACTCAGGGCACGATCGAGGTGCGCAAGAACGTCGATATCGCCGGGCGCGATGGCGGGGATCATGTGTTTTTGGTGGACGGCGGGGCCACGCGGCATATTCCGTGCGAGGACGTGGCGGTGACGTATTTCTCCGATTTTCTGGCGGATATCGCGGCCGGTCAGGCGCGCGGTGTGCCGCAATCGCATATTTTCACCGTGTGCCGGCTGGCGCTGGCGGCGCAGGCGAGGGCGGATCGTTTCGTGGCGGAGACTCGGGCATGATCGGCATCGCCGTCATCGGCCTGGGCAACGCCCTGTCGCCGCACGCCAAGGCGCTGCTGGAGTTGTGTGCCGAACGCGATGGAGCGTCGGCCGCCGCGCCGTCAATTTTTACCGTCATGGCGGGCGAAGGCCCGCCACCCACGACTTT
>Ga0214180_1000191_pt1 | contig 23260 bp, 24 predicted proteins | sample TroBogEpilimnion_22_FD_153018 | JGI IMG/M metagenome (GOLD analysis project Ga0214180, IMG submission 153018) | Freshwater microbial communities from Trout Bog Lake, WI - 16OCT2007 epilimnion | ecosystem: Environmental > Aquatic > Freshwater > Lake > Epilimnion/Euphotic zone | place: Trout Bog... | reverse complement strand
GCGGTGCGTTGTGTTGCGGTGCGTTCTGTTGCGGTGCGTTCTGTTGCGGTGCGTGCTGTTGGTGTGCGTGCTGTTGGTGTGTCTTTTGTTGATATGCCTTGTATTGATGTGCGTTCTATTTCTTCTGTGATGGTCATGTTCCAAGAGTGGATGGGATCAATTAAGAAAAGATCATCCAAATGGATGATTGAGCGATCGCCATCTGAGCTAGAAAATGGAATTACTGTGGATAACTAAACGCACCTTTGTGAAATTTTCGGTATTCATCTCCCATGATTGATATCCAAAAATTCATCCAGCGCAACTCCAAGAGAATAATTGCAGCCGGCGCTCTTCTCTTCTCACTTTTTCTCTTCGCTCTGTTAACTGGTGCGGGTCCAAGTGCTCAGGTCTGGCTTGTGCGTAGCCCAATTGCTGCTGGCAGCAAGATTCAGTCAAACGAAGTAGTGCTGACCAAAGTAGACCTCGGCACGAATGCAGCACATTTCTTTGGCGCAAAAGATCTCGTTGTCGGAAAGTATGCGGTCAGGGCGCTGAACGTAGGGGATTTCTTAGCAACTACCGATACAGCCTTGGCATCTAGTGGGACAGGGGTAAGTTTCCTTCCCATTGGCGTGCAGGCAGCTGACATCCCAACTGATTTAAGCGCCGGAGATTTCGCCGATCTCTATCTGATTCCCAAGGATGCCAGTTCATCCCCAGCGCTGGTTCTTTCGCATGTTGATATCGCGAGCGTTGACGACAAGTCACGTAGCTTAGGCGGTAGCGTTGATGTAGCACTGAGCGTGAACCAATCAAATGCGGCGCTCGTCATCGATGCAGAGTCGCAAGGACGACTGGTGGTGGCAATCAATGCATTCTGAAATTCCACAACTTGAAGTAATCACTGCTATCGCAGACTCTGAGAGTGAAGATTATGTCGCTCAGTTGCTCTTCTCCCAGGGATGGAACATCATTCATAGAGCATTTGATGCGACTTCCTTGCGCTCAGCACTGGCGTCTAGAGCCAGTGGTCAACGTACCGTTGTGATCTATCGAAGTGATCTGGAGGGGATCGCTCCCCAAAGTTTTCACCATTATTTTGCGAAGAACGATTTCCCTGCTGCCACCTTTATCTCGCTCGATGAAATAAAAACCAATGCTCATGCAATTATGGTGCACATCAGGCAAGAACTCCGGGCGCCGCTTATCAATAGTGAAAATTCCGCAAGCTATCAACGGCAGAATCTTTCGCTAGAAACTTCGTCCGAGGTGAAATTTGCCGCCCCACCCACGCCTGCTCGTGCCCAGATTGTCAGAACTGAAAGAACCTATATTTCTAGGGCTCGTCGAGTCATTTCTGTGACTGGAAGTGCCGGAGCCCCGGGTCGCACTCGTTTCTCCCTTGCGATTGCACAAGAGATCGCTAGGGAGGAGCAGGTACTTCTCGTTGATGCCGATCTACGTTCGCAGAATTTAGCTAGAGGGCGAGATTCCTTAGGGGCCGCCACGATTCATGTGGCTCAATTAGACCCTAAAGCGCGCCCTACTTCATTACCTCACGGTGAGATGACAACGGTTGTTGATCTCGGCACGCTGCCTGCTCTGAGTGAAGCAGTGACAGATAGGCGTTGGCAAGGCTCTCTCATCAATCATGTTCTTGATAGCTCAACTCATTTGGTCTATCTGACCAAATCAACGCCCTCGAGTATCGATGAGCTTTCGCAATTTTTACGCGAATTTCCTGTACTTCTTAAAGCTATACCAATCACCTATCTCTGTATTTTAAGTGGTCACTCACGAGCGTTACGAGAGTGGGAAGCAAAATTTATGGCGTTGACCGTGGGGGAGAATCGCCATATTTTGAGGGAGTCTCAACTCGACTTGGCTCCTGATAGCGCCCTTCTTCCATTTCTCAAGGCGACCCACCCCAATCGGAAGGAAATAGGCAAGATCCTCTCATCCCTGATCTAGCGTTTAGGCCAACCTCATCTGAAACTGACGTGAAACTGGCGTGAAGCCGACCTGAAGTAGGATGAGGGTCGTGCATAAGCAGAGAGGGGTAAGTTGATGAGCTCTCGCATTGAGTTGGCTTACTCTCACACCGCGCTCACAGAGACTGATCGTGATCGCCTCTCTGTGTTGATCACTGAGTGGCAATTGCTTGCTGATATCTCATTCTCAGATTTGGTGCTTTGGGTGCCAAGGCGTAAGGACTATCAAAGTTGGCCAGAAGGTCACGTCGCGATTGCGCACATTAGACCGACAACGGCTTCTACAGTCTTCACTCAGGACTTGATCGGTCAAGAGATATCGTGGGGTAAAAACTCGCGAATCGATCGCTCGCTTTCACAAGGCGAGATTGTTCGTGATGCAGAGCCAGAAGAGATTGGTGAGCTCCTCATTAAAGAGGAGACCGTTCCCGTATTTTTTGAGGATCGAGTGATCGCAGTAATCTCTCGCCACCGAGATGCGATCTCCATGAGGTCGCCATCTAAGCTCGAGCTCAACTATCGCGAAATTGCACACAAGATTTATCGAATGATCTCAGAGGGCACCTTCCCTATCCAAAATAGTATCTATCAAGCAGAATCTGCTCCACGTGTGGGAGATGGACTGATCAGATTAAATGCCCAGGGAATCACGCTCTACGCAAGTCCAAATGCCCGATCTGCAGTCAGCAGGTTGGGTTGGGAACATGAATTAGAGGGCAATAGCTTGGGTGGTGTTTTTGATTCACTTTCGCTTCCGCAAAATCAACCCACTGAAGAGAATTGGTCAACAATTCTCAGCGGACGTCAATTGCGTCGTGCAGATTTTGATAATGGCAACGGCATCGTAGATCTGCTCGTGATGCCACTGATCGAAGGTCAAGAGCGCATCGGTTCGATTGTGCTTCTGCATGATGTTACCGAATTGCGTCGTCGTGATCGAGATTTGGTAACAAAAGATGCCACCATCCGCGAGATTCATCATCGAGTAAAAAATAATCTACAGACAGTTTCCGCACTGCTTCGGTTGCAGTCCCGTCGCGTTGAAGACCCGGTTGCCAGTGCTGCCCTGGCCGAAGCGGTCAGGCGCGTTGCTTCTATTGCTATCGTGCACGAAACACTCTCTGCTTCATCGGCTGAATCAGTTCTCTTTGACGAGGTCTATGAGCGAATCGTCCATAATGCGATCGAACTAAGCCCGCGTGCAATCAAGCTCAAAAAGATTGGCGAGTTTGGTGTCTTAGATTCTCAGGTAGCCACTCCACTGGCCCTGGTTGTAACTGAACTTATACATAACGCTCTCGAGCATGGCCTCGCCGAGGAAGGCGATGAGCTCGTGATTCAGATCGATCGACCATCAGAACACGACTATCTGATTTCCATTAGCGACAACGGAGCGGGCTTACCAGAAGGCTTTGATTGGCAGACTTCATCCAACCTAGGGTTGCAGATTGTGCGAACTCTGACCGAAAATGAACTCAAAGGCGCAATCAGTTTGATGCGCAAAGAGGAGAAGACAGTCGCCGTCTTAACCTTTACTGCAGGAGAAAAAACCCGTTAATTACTTCCTCTAGTCCAAGGTGGATTAAAACTGGTTTTGGCTTTCGAGCATGCGGGCGCGATTACGTGCTGCACGACGCTTAAGGGCACGACGCTCATCTTCTGAGAGCCCACCCCATACTCCGGCATCCTGACCGCTTTCCATGGCCCACGCGAGGCAAGGCTCCTTCACAGGGCAGCGATTACAGACCTTTTTCGCTTCTTCGATCTGGGCAAGTGCAGGTCCAGTGTTTCCGATCGGGAAAAAGAGCTCGGGGTCTTCATCACGGCAGGCTGCTTCGTGGCGCCAATCCATTGGAGATCTCCTTCAGGTAGGGAAGTTACATTCATGCTCAGCCTGCTACACCAATGAAGCGTGACGAACTGTGAATAGAGGCTTATTCTCTCGCACTGCACCCCGTATAACAAGGATAAACACCCAAAGATTCCTGTGATATGTGCCCCCGACAGGAGTCGAACCTGCGCACCCGCCTCCGGAGGGCGGTGCTCTATCCACTGAGCTACGAGGGCTGGGCCAGGTGAGACTTAGGCTCCGGCATTTGTCATGCGCTCTAAGGGTATCAGTGAAAGAATCTGCTCATGATGATGACTGGGGATCAAAGCTCACCCGCAGCGATTGTTACAGAAGTAGCGGGGCTATCCACTGCGCAAACTGTGGAGGAGAAGGCCTATTTTGCTACGGGTTGCTTCTGGGGCGCCGAACGTCGATTCTGGAATTTGCCAGGCGTTGTTGCAACCTCAGTCGGTTACATGGGCGGAACAACAGAGAATCCAAGCTATCAACAAGTCTGCACTGGACGCACTGGCCACGCTGAAATGGTCGAAGTCACCTTTGACCCGACTCAGATCTCTTACTACCGACTGCTTCAAGAATTTTGGACGATGCACGATCCAACGTCTCTCAATCAACAAGGTGGAGATATTGGTACGCAGTATCGTAGCGCAATTTACACAACCAGTGATCGACAGATGGCGCAAGCGCTAGAAACTCGCGAGCTCTATCAAGCAGAACTCACTCGTAACGGCATGGATGCGATTGTTACCGAAATAAAAAGTGCCGCTGGTATGCCTTATTGGCTTGCCGAGGAATATCACCAAAAGTATTTAAAGAAAAATCCTAATGGTTACGATTGTCATTCATCGACGGGTGTCGAATTTCCGATCGAGGCGCTCGCTACCAAGTAAACCTAGCGAGCGACCAGCGCTCGCTACCAAGTAGAGCTATCGCCCTCAGTCGCGCGCCAGCAATACCATGCAACTACACTCTGAAAGCCAGTAAATTTTTCGCCAATAGTGTCAAGCACCTTTGGTTCGATGTAATCAGGTAGTTTGTGGATTTTTTCCCAACCGCGACGCACTGCTAAATCTCCCACCGGCCATAGATCTAATCTCCCTAGATGGAAGATGAGGAACATCTCCACGGTCCATCGGCCGATTCCCCAAATCGCAGTTAATTCTTCCGATATCGCTTCATTGCTCATACGGCCAAATTTTTTAAATTCGATCGCACCAGAAAGAGTGGCATCGGTCAGTTCGGATATCGCTCGAACTTTTGCGCCAGAGACGCCAGCTGCTCGCAGTTCTTCTGGTGCAAGCTCGGCGATAGCAGGAGCAGTGATCTCGCCACCAGCAAGAGTCTTCACTCGATCGCGGATTGTGTCGGCTGCCTTAATCGCCAACTGCTGCGAAATTATCGATGTAATTAAGGTTTCATAGTGAGTTCGGATTGGTCGCTTTGCATTGATCGTACAGAGCGGGGAAACCTTGATAATGGGTTTAAATGCCGGATCGATCTTGGCGAGTTTACGCACATGCGCGCGCATCTCCTCTTGTGTCGTCAGGGCCATGAAGGTGAATCTACTAGACTCGGAGCAATGTTTATTAATACCACTAGCGCAGGCGCATGGCTCACCACAATAGTCGCGCTTGGATGTGTTTTGCTGGTGGACTTCCTAATGACGTTTCGCAATCGTCACAAAACTACCAAGTTAAAGAATGTCGCGCTCTGGACTGGGTTTTACATTCTGGCAGCTGTCGCCTTTGGCATTAGCTTAGGTGTATGGAGTACGGCAAGAGCTCGTACTGAATTTTTTGCCGGCTGGATAACTGAGTATTCACTCTCTTTCGACAATCTCTTCGTGTTGCTCCTCATTATGAGTAGTTTGAAGGTGGCGAAAGAGAAGGAAGAGATTGTCCTCTTCGCCGGAATTATCTCTTCGCTGCTTTTGCGCGGAGTATTCATACTTGGTGGTGCAGCGCTCATCAATCGATATGAATGGATTTTCTATATCTTTGGTGGATTTCTTATTATCACAGCAGTCAAACTCTTCACGGAAAGCAAGGATGAGGAGTGGCATGAGGGTCGAATTACCCGCTTGCTAAAAAAACGCGGGGTTTCAATATCGATTATCGCTCTCGTTGCTATAGCCGCAACCAATCTTGTCTTTGCCTTTGATTCCATTCCAGCAATATTTGGATTGACCCACAATCCATTCGTCATCGTAACTGCAACAATCTTTGCCTCTATGGGGCTACGACAACTCTATTTCTTGATCGGCGATCTCATGCATCGCCTGATCTACTTGAGCGAAGGCCTGGCTGTGATCCTTGGATTTATTGGCTTCAAGCTTCTCTGCGAGGCTGCTTTAGCCGAGGGCCATCACAGAGTTTGGTCGGTCACTATTCCAAATATCTCACTCGGGCTCAGTCTGGGCTTTGTCGTTGGCGTCATCCTGTTGACCGCCCTTATAAGTATCTTTAAAGGCAACCACAACTCCAACTCCTGAGTGGTTTGCTAGGCTCAATCCATGTCCTCCGAGCAATCTGCCCAATCGCCCCAAAATTCTCCTGCCGATTTTGCTGCAGGGCGCAGTCATGGTGAGAATGATGCGCGCTTTCTTGCCGAGCAATCGCTGGCTACTCGAGTTGTAGCTGCCGGACGCCCTGCCCGAATTGCAGATGCTGGTGTCAATGTCGGCATCGATCTCAACTCGACATTTTTAGCTCCCGGTGAACGCGGTTACGGTCGCTATACAAATGAAACGTGGAGCGCTCTTGAGAGCGCAATCGAGTCACTTGAGGGCGGCAAGACTTTGGTCTTCGCATCAGGAATGGCGGCGATCTCAGCCGTTATTTCACTTCTGCCTAAGGGTGCAGTGATTGTTGCTTCCAAAAATGGTTACACCGGAACAATGACCGTGCTTAAAGCGGCCGTGGCATCGGGCGCTGCTGAAGTGAGATTTGTAGATATCGCGAATACCGAAGAAGTGCTTGGGGAAATTAAGGGCGCTCTCTTGTTGTGGATCGAGTCGCCAACAAATCCTGCGCTGGAAGTTGCCGACCTTCCCACTCTGATCTCTGCTGCAAAGCGTCAGAACGTCGGGGTTGTCGTAGACAACACTTTTGCAACGCCATTACTGCAACAGCCATTGATGATGGGTGCAGATATGGTGATTCATTCGTTAACAAAATATATTTCAGGTCATAGCGACGTCGTTCTTGGTTCAATTTCAACAACGGATCCCGCCTTGCTCGGCCGACTCGACACTGTGCGAAAAATGGGTGGAGCAATACCTGGTCCCTTTGAATGTTGGATCGCTCTTCGAGGAATTCGTACATTGGCTCTTCGAATGGAGCGCGCGCAGAGCAATGCCATGGTGCTGGCAGAGCGACTCTCGCAGCATCCTGCCGTTGAGAAGGTTCGCTACCCAGGGCTGCCATCAGACCCACATCACCAGATGGCGAAAAGTTTCATGAAAGGTTTTGGTGCCGTAGTTTCCTTCGATGTTAAGGGTGGTGCGCAGGCCGCAGATCGTCTCTGCGAGGCATCGCAGCTCATCTCTTACGCGACATCCCTCGGGGGAGTCGAGTCGCTCTGGGAGCGTAGGCACCGCTGGAGCGCGGAGAGCCCAACTATTCCAGCCAATCTCGTTCGCCTTTCGGTCGGAATAGAGGATGTTGAAGACCTCTGGCGGGATATCAATCAGGCGCTGGAATCCGCGCCGGAGTAGTGCTGGACCAGCGCTGCACTAGCGCTGCACTAGCGCTGCACTAGCGCTGCACTAGCGCTGCACTAGCGCTGCACTAGCGCTGCACTAGCGCTGCACTAGCGCTGCACTAGGGGACTCAGGTCGACTTAAGCTCCTTTCCAGCGGGTAACAAGGTATGGGGAGTAGATTTATCCCATGTTCAAGGCACTCAAGCGCATGCTCGCAACACTGGCATTTCTGCTCGTCATTCTCGGCGCCTTGAAATCTCTCTTCTCGTGGTTAGCTAATTCATCTCAAGACAACCACGAAGTCTTCACGGATGAAGAAGAGCACGAGCCACAGTTTTAATAGTGAATAATTCTCAATGAGCTCTGAACAGACGTACATTCCAGGTACCTGCAATATCGGACCGAATGAAATAAAGCGTAGAAGACAAGCTGCTTACTTCGGGCTTATTCTTACAATTATTGTTGCAGTAATTTTGCTAACTACTCATGTATCCCATCTCGTTCGATTGGCGATCGTAATCCCAGCGATGATATTTGCTACTGGATTAGTACAGAGCTCTAAGAAATTCTGTCTCGCTTTCGGCCTTGCAGGAATCTTTAACTTTGGGCAACTTGGCAGCACGAACTCTGTAGAGAGCGCTGCGGATCGTAAAGCAGATCGTCGCACCGCGCTTGGAATCCTCATGCAGAGTTTTGTGATTGCGCTTCTCCTGACCGCAATCTTTGAGCTCATTCCATCCTAATAGCCATCACTCACACTTAATGGCGATCACTTACATTAGGATTTGCCAATGAATTCTGCAGAACAATCACGCATGCAAGCAGACACTCACCAGTCTCATCCGCCTAGAACATTACATATTGTCCTCAATGGCGTGAATGAGGATTCGCGAGTTCTCAAATCTGCCTGGTCACTTGGTACTGCGGGCTGGGATGTTGTTGTTGTGGGATCGGCTCCCACCGGTGAGCCAGATGAAATGAGTATTGGCTATGCAACCATCAAGCGGCTCCCACTTAAAATTGTTATCAGTAAGTCACAAGTCCCTGCGCTCTTTCGCCCCTTTATTCGAGGTGAGCGAACTCGTTGGTTTATAGAGGGTTCGCTGCGCCATCTGCGCCGATATCGCCGCAAGGCATTTGAAGTTCTTGGTATTAAACGTGAAGTTGTAGTGCCTAATTTGGCCAGAGCGGTAAAAGCCATTACTCCAGTCGCTCTTGAGTTTAAACCCAACATTATTCATGCACATGATTACACAGCTCTTCCGATCGCTGGTGCAGTTGTTGAATCCATGCGTGAAGCTGGAATACCGGTTGAATTAATTTATGATGCGCACGAGTATGTGCCGGGTGTTGCCCACCTCACCAAACCAATGGCTAATCTCTACACCAAAATCGAACGTAAATATTGCCAAGTTGCCGCCGCCGTTCTCTCGGTGAGCGAGCCCATGAATGATCTCTTAATGGATCAACTTGCGATCACCACCCGCCCAACAATTGTGGCGAATGATCCGTTAGTAGAAGGGCAAGAGCCTTCTCGTCGACAATTGCGAAGTGATTGTGGGATAGCTGCAGATGTTCCGCTCATGGTCTATTCCGGAGCTGTTGCGCCACAACGAGGTGTCCAAACCGCTCTAGCAGCGCTGCGTTCACTGCCCAGTGTGCATCTGGCTCTGATTGCCAATCCTGGAAATAAGTCAGTGCAAGACCTTGTTGCCAGTGCTCCAGATTTAGCCGATCGTTTCCATGTATTGCCTTATGTTCCAAACTCAGAGCTAGTCTCTTATCTGTCGCAAGCAGATATTGGTTTGATCCCGATCTTGCATCGGCTCAATCATGAAATTTCGCTGATTACAAAATTTGGGGAATATATGCAGGCGCGTTTACCTATTTTGGTAAGCGATGTTAAAACGATGGCTGCAGAAGTGCGCAAACTTGGAAATGGCGAGGTACATATCGCCGATGATGTTGATGATTTTGTGAGAGCCGCTCAATTAATTTTGGCGCAGCCACAAAAATATCGTGACGCTTACACTTCAGAGGTTCTTGCGGAGCACACGTGGGAGAGCCAGGCAGAAGTCTTGGTCGCTCTTTACAATAAAGTCGCAGGAGTAAAACCTACCGCTCGTCCGTATCTTCCTTTTCTCGTGAAGACCGTAGAAAAGGCTTAAATAAGACACTTTTATCGCTGGTTTAGTGCTGGTTTAGTGCTCCTTTTGACGCTGGCTTAAGCCCCTGCGCCGATAACGCGGAAGACCACACCAGGGAAGTTAGCAGGGTCCATAGTGCGACGACCATCAACAATAGCTTTGACTCCTGGGAAGCAGTTGCTGGTGCGAACTTTGTACTCCTTGTGATCTGCCTGCAGAATCACTGCATCACACGGTTCTCCCAAATGGAATGGAGTAAAACCAAGAGCAGTAATCTCTTCGTCGGTATACATAGGGTCGTGAACAAGAATGTGCGCTCCACGTGACTTGAGTGCAGTTACAGTCCCAAATACTCCCGAGAATGCCGACTCTTTCACGCCGCCACGATATGAAATACCGAGTACCACCACACGCTTACCAGCAAGATCCCCGGCACCAGCGCTCTTCATCGCTTCGGCAAGAAGAGTAACTGCGTGCGCTGGCATCGCCGCATTTGCTTCACGCGCAGCACGAACGACTGTCGCCTCTGGATCGTTCCAGAGATAAAAACGTGGGTAGATCGGAATACAGTGCCCGCCTACTGCAATTCCCGGTTGGTGAATGTGGCTATAAGGCTGGGAGTTTGATGCGGCGATTACTTTTGCAATATCAATATTTGCGCCTTCTGCAAAGATTGCAAATTGATTGGCGAGTGCGATATTCACATCACGATATGTAGTCTCCGCGAGCTTTGCCATTTCGCTCGCTTCAGATGTGCCCAAATCCCATACGCCATTTTTTGTGGTTAGGTCTGGGCGATCATCAAAGTCGAGGACTTGCTCGTAGAAAGCCACACCCGCTGCGGTGCTTTTTGCAGTGATTCCACCGACCAACTTTGGATATTTGCGAAGATCCGCAAAGACGCGTCCGGTGAGTACGCGCTCTGGTGAAAAGACCAGGTCAAAGTCCACGCCTGCTTTGAGTCCAGAACCGGCTTCAAGTGCTGGCGCGAAGCGGTTGCGGGTTGTACCTACCGGAAGCGTAGTTTCGTATGAGACGAGTGTGCCTGGCTTGAGACCAGCAGCGATTTTTTCGGTAGCCGCATCCATCCAACCAAAATCTGGAATGCCTTCTTCGTTGACAAAAAGTGGCACGACAATGACAACCGCGTCAGATTGCGCAACTGCGGTAGTTGTATCCGTCGTTGCGATGAGGTGCCCTGAGTCAACAGTCTCCTTGAGAAATTCACCCAAAAAGGTTTCGCCTGGGAAGGGTTCAACACCAGCATTAATCAGGTCGACTGCTTTCTGATTCACATCACAGCCGATGACGTAATGTCCCTTTTTCGCAAACTGAACTGCTAGTGGCAATCCAATCTTTCCCAGTGCAACAACGGCAATCTTCATGGCTAGCGTCCTTTCGCGATCGCGATCGCTTGGCCAGAGTTGGCGCTATCGATCATTGCAGTGGCAACACGAACCGTTGCCAAACCTTGTTCCATTGTAACAATGCGATCCTGCGCTCCTTCGATACCTAGTACTGCATCACGGAAAGCTTCATGTTCGGTCTTGAGAGGTTCAGGCTTTGCAAATGCATATCGAATGACATCGCCCTCTGAGACGCCGCGGAATGAGGCAACCGCATCCCATTGGGTATCGACCGAAGCATTTGCATAAAAGGTGAGATCCGCGGTGAGTGTGTCAGCAACAAGAGTTCCGCGTTCGCCAGTGACAACCGTGAGGCGCTCTTTAAAAGGAGTGAGCCAGTTGACGAGGTGATTGGTGATGATGCCATTTTCAAGTTCACCAACAGCGGCGACCATATCTTCATGGGCACGGCCTGACTTGTGCGCGGTCTTTGCACTGACGCTAGTGAAAGGGGAGCGCGCTACCCATGCAGTGAGATCGATATCGTGGGTTGCAAGATCTTTGATGACGCCGACATCCGCGATGCGCGCCGGAAATGGCCCTTGTCTGCGGGTGGCAATTTGATAGACACTTCCAAGTTCACCAGCGTCAAGGCGAGCGCGAAGTTGTTGTAGTGCAGGGTTGTAGCGCTCGATATGACCTACTGCGCCGACTAACTTCTTGGCAGCAAAGGCATCGGTGATGCGTTCGGCAGCAGGAGTGTCGACCGCTAGTGGTTTCTCGATGAGCGCATGAACACCTGCAGCGGCTAACGCCAACGCAAGATCTTCGTGGAAAGCGGTAGGAGCGGCCACCATTGCATAGTCAATTCCCAATGCGATTAGATCCTCGACACTCTTAACAAGCGGGCGATCGCCCGCGACATTGTGCGGATCGCCCATTGGGTCGCAGACGCCGACCAATTCAACGCCATCGAGTGAACCGAGTACTCGCGCATGATGTCTTCCCATCATGCCCAGCCCAACTAACCCGGCACGGAGTTTCTTTGGCTCTGACATCGCTGCGCCTTTCTTACAACTATTTGGTCTTACAACTATTTGGTCTTAGTTCTATGTGGTCTTAGATATCTTTTGTCTTACATCTATCTGTTTGGAATAACTACTTCCGCGTTTATAGGGGGTAGAGCGCGGGCTTAGAGAGTGGCAGCGGCTTCGTTTACAACACTGACTACCTGCTCGAGCTCTGCATTCGTAAGTGAAGGGTGAACTGGAATCGAAATTACTTCTTGAACGATGCGCTCTGTGATGGGCAGGTCAAGTTGGCGGTTGAAGGAAGGTAGACGATGAATAGGAGTTGGATAGTAGACATCGCACCCCACTCCGCCTTCTTTGATTTTTGCGATCATGGCATCGCGCTGCGCACCCGTTGCACCCTCAATTCGGATTGTGTATTGATGGTAAGCGTGCTCTGAACCAGGGCGGAGGTATGGAGTAATGACACCTGTGAGGTTGGCATCAAGATATGCCGCATTTTCGCGGCGCTTCTTTGTCCACGCTTCGACTTTCGTTACTTGAACTCGGCCAATTGCAGCATGGATATCGGTCATGCGATTGTTAAAGCCAACAATTTCGTTCTGATAGCGGATGACGCCACCTTGATTTCGAAGCATGCGCGAAAGGTGATCTACATGTTCGTCATCAGTCACGATCATTCCACCTTCACCAGAAGTCATATTCTTTGTTGGGTAGAAGGAGAAGGAAGCGACCTTGCCCCACTCACCCGAACGTCGACCATTAAGAGAAGCTAGGTGTGCTTGGGCGGAATCCTCATAGATAGTGATTCCGTGCTTCTTGCCGATCTCTTCAAAGCGGTCCATATCCGCCATGTGGCCATACAAGTGAACCGGCATGATTCCCTTTGTCTTTTCGGTGATCAATGACTCCACGTGGTCGGGGTCAAGATTGAAAGTCTTTGGGTCGATATCACCAAAAACTGGAACGCCACCAGCCAAGACAACCGAGTTGGCTGTTGCAGCGAAAGAGAACGAAGGGACAATCACTTCATCGCCTGGTTGCAAACCTGCGGCAAGAAAACCCAGGTGCAGCGCTGAAGTTCCCGAGTTCACGGCGATGCAGTGGCGGCCACCCACAAAAGCAGAGAACTCTTCTTCAAAGGCCTTCACCTCTGGACCTTGAGCCATCATTCCGGTGCTCAGGACGCGATCTACTGCTGCGCGCTCTTCATCTCCAATAATTGGACGGGCTGCTGGAATCAACGGTTGCTCTCTTCTACTCGATTATTCTCGGAAATCTCTTCCAATGTGTTTTCAGAACTTTGAATGTACAGGCTGTTATCAACGGGGCAGCGGAAGCGATTCTCGCCAGCGCTCTCCAGTGGTACGCCAGCTTTTCCAACCCAGCGAATGCGTTTGGCTGGAACGCCGGCAACAAGTGCAAAATCCGGAACGTCGTTCGTCACTACAGCGCCAGCTGCAACTAGGGCCCAGCGACCAATGGTGACCGGTGCAATAGCAACTGCGCGCGCGCCAATACTTGCGCCATCTTTAATGGTGACACCTACTGCATCCCAATCTGAACCACTCTTAAGGGACATGTCGGTATTCACAGCGCGTGGGAATTGGTCATTGGTTAAAACGGCAGCCGGCCCAATAAAGACGCCATTGCCAATAACGGCTGGTTCGTAGACCAGCGCATAATTTTGAACTTTGCAATTCTCGCCCATGGTCACCCCGCTACCGACATAAGCGCCTCGACCGATGATGCAGTTGCGGCCAAGTGTGACACCGTCGCGGATCTGGGCTAGGTGCCAGATTGAACTACCGTCGCCGATAACCGCGGTTGGATCGACATCTGCGCTTGGCAGTATTCGGGCGGGTTGGGGGGCTTGCGACACGCGGTAAGTCTAGCGTCGGCCTGACTTTTGGCTGGATTCCAGGATTGTTTGCGGTGTGAGGTTGAGCGTAGCCCGCGATAGTTTTAGCCAGAAAATCAGGATCTTTCCAAACCCTCTCGGCTTCTACCGGGGGGGCACTCTCCGGGGGCACTTTTAGCGGCCGAGGATCTTCTCAAACTCCTGGGTGAGTCGGCCGTACTCGGTCATCGAATCGAGATTTTCCTCAGCCCAAGCTTTTGCACGTGCGCGAATCTGGTCAATTTCGTCCGGTTTCTTCTGCCAACTTTTAAGTATCTCGGCCATTTCGGCGCTCGTCGATGCGACCACGCCAGCCCCACTTAGCGCAAGCAATTCGACGCAGCGGGGAAGTGGGGTAGAGATTGTGGCGAGCCCCACCGCCATATATTCGTAGAGCTTAGATGGAACTGCTTCAACGAACGCGGGTGTTGGCTCAAGCAGTGAAAGCCCAACCCATGCGCCTTCGGCTACTTTCCACGCCGAGCGAGGTGGCAACTTGCCGTGGAACTTCACGCGTTCTGATCCATGAAGACGGAGCCACTGGTCCACAAATTCTTGATCAGCGGCAGCGACTGGACCCACTAAATCGAAATGCCACTCTTGTGCATGTGCAGCAAGATCGAGCATGGTGCGCAGACCACGTGATGCGCGCAGATCTCCAATATAAATTGCTCGGGGAGTTGAACTGCGCTCGCCACTTTGGGTCAAGAGTGAATTGTCAGGGAGGTTGCGTAGAACCACGCGATTGCGAGCGGCAAAAGGTGGAACTTGAATATCTGCAACTGTTGTTAGGTCAGCTCGAGCCGCGGCTCGAAGCGCCCACTTCGTATCGCTTCGGGCGATCGCTCCAAGTAGACCAAAATACTTTTTTGCCCAACGACGATCTTCTAGCAGTCGTAGGTAATCTTCATAAATATCAATAGCGAAATATCGTTTGTTCCCACCGACAAGTTTTTTCACTTTACTTATGCCTACCCAAGCGAGAGCTGGCGCATAAGCTTCCGGTGAAATTGCATAAACGACAGTTCCTTTAGCTCGCATCACAAAAGTGCGACTGCGGATGTATCGCGGAATTAGACCTTTGCGTCGTGTCCATGGAGAAGTGCATGCTCGAACCATGAGCTTTCCGGTTGGAGTTAGCGAGCCGCTGGCGATGGATTCAATTGATGGAGCTTGAGTTGGATCACCAGGAGCGAAGAGCTCGACGTTAAATCCAGCCCGCAAAAGCGCGTTAGTTATGCGGTGAAGACGTGCATCTGCAATATTTGCACCAGAGGAGATGATCGAGATATCGATTTTTTGCGACATCTGATCTTTGCCTACATATCTTCGTAGTTAGAAGGTAGCGAACCAACGTTGAGGAATTTGAGGTATTGGTCAACGATCTCTTCTGGTTTTCCACGAGAGAGCATGGAACCTTTGTGCATCCAGATTGCGGTGTCACAGAGATCAGTCACTGTTGCCAGTGCGTGGGAGACTATCAGGATTGTGCGAGCTTCTGCGCAGAGTTGGCGCATACGTTCGAAAGATTTCTCTTTAAATGCAGCATCGCCAGCAGAGAGGGCTTCATCAAGGAGCAAGATATCTGGAGTCATGCTGACCGCTACGCTAAATGAGAGGCGACCATACATTCCGCTGGAGTAGGTGCGCACCGGAAGATCGATAAAGCCATCTGGGAGCGCTGCAAATTCAGCGATCTCATCAGTCTTGCTTTCAATTTCTTCCTTTGTGAGACCAGATGCTAAGCCTCCAAGAATGATGTTGTCACGACCTGAGAGAGCAGGGTTAAAACCCACGCCGAGAGCCAGGAGTGTAGAAATTTTTCCATTGACGGTCACGCGACCATCGGTAGGAGAGAGGATTCCTGCGATACAGCGCATGAGCGTTGATTTTCCGGCACCGTTTGAACCAACGATTCCGAGAACAGATCCATGGGGAACATCAAGTGTGAGTCTCTTGATGGCATCAATCGAACGGGTGCGAGCTTGCTGCCGCAAACTTGCGCGCATTACTGCGTTTTTGAGGGTGCGCTTTGCTTCCAAACTCACCTTGTAGCTAATTGAAAGATCCTCAATACGAATCGCGAGCTCTTCTGGCATCGGCGCAGCGCTCTTGCTCATATGCGAGACATCAAGAAATTTCTTATCGGAATTCACGTCAGTTCTTCTCCGCATTCGTAGCGTGGGTTGGATTCATCAGATGCGGATCGCAAAGTCTCGTTCGCGAGAGATAAAGAAATATCCACCCACGAGAATCGAAGAGATTGCCCAGAAGAGGCAACCAAAAATGATCAGGCCGTGAGGACCCTTGCCGCTAATCCAGACATCTGATGTCGCCGTGAGAGCAGGCCCGAGTGGATTGACGTATAGCAACAATCGCCCTGCGCCATGGAGGGTCTCTGGTAGCCACAGTACTGGCGAGAGATACATCCAGATACGAGTGATGTAAGAGAGAAGTTTATTGGTGTCACGGAAGTAAACGTTAAGGGTTGCAAATACAAGCGCCAGACCAAACCCCGTAAGGCCAACGCAGACCAGGATAAATGGAATCCAGAGGAAGTTGTAGGTCCATCCGGGGACTTGGGTGGCGGGGTAGAAATATTTACCAGCGACCAAAATGAAAACATAAACCGGAATAGTTGGAATGAACTGCTGGAAAGCCTGGATCGCAGTGGCAAAAGGTAGGAGCGCGCGCGGGAAGGCTTGATTGAGAATCAATCGACCTCCCATGGTGATTGATTGCGCGCCGGCTGTGATGCAATTTTGCGCGAAGTAAAAGGTAAAGAGCCCGATCAAAAGATGATCGAGGGTGGTCAATCCGTTGTTTTTGTGGCCGCCGCGGATGATGGTGACAACCAAGTAATAGACCAAGCCAAGGAGTAGCGGGTTGAGAACGAGCCAGACTTTTCCGAGGCGCGAATCGAGGTACTCGGCCTTGTCATTGAAGCGTGCGAGCTCGATTGCAAATGTCCGACGCTTCCAAAATTCCTTGATGTAGGGAATTAGTGGTGGCAGCGAGGCACGGTGCGGCTCAAAAACCTGAATTTTTGGAGCGAAATCTTGGTTTGTGGGCATAGGGGTAAGTCTGCCATCCCGAGGCCATTTCTGTGCACAGGCGGGCTCCTTCGCGCTCTCGTGCCGATTGCGGAGTGAGCAGAATCGCCTCATTCACGCAGGCAAAAGCTTGCGGATTAATACGCAGAGATAAGAAAGGTTTACACCGATGGAAAATAGAGCTTTTAGAAAGAGTCTCGTTGGGCTGACTCTCGTTGGCGCGATGCTTATACCGGTTGGAGTCGGAGTGAGTTCTGCCTCCGCTTCACCTCGAGTTGCCGCTTCACAAAGCGTCGCTGCAAAGAAAGCGCCGGTTGCAAAGCGGGCGAGTGCAGTAAAGAAAGCGCCAGTTGCAAAACGTGCAGCCACAGTTAAGAAGGCTCCCGCAACAAAACGTGCCACAACCGCCAAGCGTTCGGTTTCTGTGCGAAAGAGCCCAGTTGTGTCACGTGCGACTACAGCCAAAAAGGTTACTGCTGTGAGAAAAGCAGCTGTTGCAAAGCGTGTACCGATTGCAAAGAAAGCAGCTGTTGCAAAGCGTGTACCGGCAGTAAAGAAGGCACCAGCAACTAAGAAGGCGCCAGCAACTAAGACTGATATGGTGATTGAACCTGTTGACGCAAATTCAGTCGATAGCACAGTCGGCACTGCCAGCACTTCCGACGCTGCAACTACGCCGATGCAGGCTCCTACAGCTGCAGTTGCAGCTGGTACTGCTGCAGGTGTTGCGGTATCCAAGAACGCTGCACGTGCCGCAGCGATGAAGAAAAGTGCCAAGTAAGTTGGTTCTTCCAAAACAGCCAAGCCAGCTAAAACAACCAAGCCAGCTAAAACAACCAAGCCAGCTAAAACAGCCAAGCCAGCTAAAACAGCCAAGCCAGCTAAAACAGCCAAGCCAGCTAAAACAGCCAAGCCAGCAAAAGCAGCGAAGTCAGCAAAAGCAACGAAGGTTGCTAAGCCAGCCAAGTTGACTAAGGCAGCTCAAGCCGCCCAGGCACGCACCATGGCTAAGAGTTCTGTAGTTCCCGTAGCAACAGATGGAATTGAAAGTGTTGCGACTGGCGTTTCAAATCTTGTTGCCCCAGCTGCAGCACCTGTACAAAGCAAGAAGAGCCCACATGGATCAAAACTTGCAACGATCATGAAGGACATCAAGGATCCTAGTGACGCCACAGCATCAGGAAAGATTGCTGCTGCAAAAGTATCAGGCGCAAAGAATTCACCATCAAAAACCCCACGCAAGAAGGGAATGCTGCGTCGTTTAAAGCCCATCCTTGGTCTCTAATCGATTGATACATCCATCTGGGAGAGCAGCCAAGCAACTCGCCTAGGGGAGTGATTGGGAAAATCCCATCAGAAAGTAAGTGCTTGATTCACAGACGAGGGTCATTGCCTGACTCACGCAAGAGATGTATCACCCAATTCACTCTTGCGGGTAATTGTTGGAATCATGCATGAGCGTCATCGTTTGAATCACCTAGTTGCATCAATGAGAAGGTCATGCGAGAGATTGGTTGTGACATCTTGAAATTCGCTAGGTGATACATGGTCTCTATGAGGTGACTATGTACATGGCTAGATACCTAACGAAGAAAGGCTTGAATGGTGCGTTCAATGGGTGGAGCTGAATTTTCCGCGGTTTCGCCCATTTGCGCACCTTAGGCTCTTGTGGAGACAAATGGAACGGAGTACCTTCTTGATATGGAAATCATCTTTCATACCCGCACCGCAGTACTAGCCGAAGATTTCAAAGATATTGCAACTGAAAAACTAAAGAGTCTTGAGAGATTCAGCATTCCGGTCGACGGCGTGAAGGTGGAGATCAAGCACGAACAAAACCCACATTTTGGAAAATCATCTCACTTGGTCACTCTCACCTCACATGGCAGCGGACCATTTTTTCGTGCAGAGGGTCAGGCCTTCAATGACTTAGCTGCTTTTGATGTTGCGGTAAAAAGTTTGCAACTTCAAATCCGCAAAACCCACGAACGAAGCAAAGACGTCGGTCACGATTCTCTCAAAAGCGCCAAGTAGTATTTTCCAGAATACCTCGTCGACTTTGAGTTAGACCTGCCATACTTTTCCCATGCGTAGGCTGCTTGGTAAAAGGCTTCATAAATACCTTTATGACCAGAAAATGGCATTTCGTAAATGGCGCGTTCGCACCAAGCGTGAAATTGGGTTATTCGCAATAGGTTTGCCACGCAAGCTATCTAAGACTGCTTTTCTTATTGGCCCGACTAATTCGGCTAATCAAGGCAGAGAATGGACTCGCGCGCTCATCCAGTCAGGAGCGCAGGCGGAATCACTGCGTATCTCAAGTGATCCAGGCGCAGAGTGGTTCACGACCGATATATCTATTGCGCGCGAGGATTGGCTTAAGTTCCCTAGGCGGTTAGAGCTTGCTAGACACGTTGCTAAGAGTAAGGACATTGTCCTTTTTGAATCTTTGCGACCAATGTTTCGTCTTGAGAACATCCGCAACGGTGAGCATCAGGTGCTCGAAGATATAGATCTCATGCAGAAAATTGGCAAGAAAGTCGGCGTAATTTTCCACGGCAGCGATATTCGCGATGTAGATGCCCATGCAGTTCGCTCACCATTTTCACCCTTCCGAAGTGGTAAGCCTGAAATTGAAGATTTGCGCAAGCGAAGCAATGAGAACAGAGATATTTTGCCAACGCTTCGCACAAAAAGAATTCCACTCTTTGTCTCAACCCTAGATTTGCTCCACGAAATTCCAGATGCGCACTGGTTGCCAGTAGTGATTGATTTCGAAGCTTTCAACAAAGTAGCAAAGAGCAACCCAATTTACAGCGGCGCAAAATTACGCGTGCTTTACCTTCCAAGCCGATCTTGGCTCAAATCCGCCGAACTCATTGTTCCAGTTCTTGAGAAATTGCAGTCAGAGGGAATTATCGAATTTATTTATCCGGCCCCAGTCCCGCATGATCAGATTCCAGAACTACTTAAAGATGCGGATCTTGTGATTGATCAATATCTAGGAGTTATTGGCGTACTGCCGATCGAGGCACTGGCAGCAGGCCGACTTATGATGAGTTATGTGCCGGAGGATTACTCTCATGCGGGTGTTCAAGAGATCCCGATTATCAGTATTACCCCCGATACTTTAGAGAGCGAGATCCGTAGAGTTGCTATGGAGAAACCTTTACCAACTGGCGGAGTTGAGTTTGCTCAAAAATGGCACGATGGTCGGATGAGTGCAAGTGTTCTCAAGAAAGTTTTCCGAGCAAGGTTTTAAAGTATTTCTGTCGAGAAGGTGTAAGCCTCAACAAAATCAACAAAATCAACAAAATCAACAAAATCAACAAAATCAACAAAAAAAGATGGAGTCAATTCTACTTAAGGCAGCTTTCCAATGTACTTTTGATATGCGTTCTCCCAATTGCCTAAAAAGGCAGATTGAGCAGTTTTCAACGAAATTGCTCCGGTGCAGACCAGGTGATGCATTTGGTTCTCAAGCTGATCTTTCACATAGGAGCCATACTTAATATTGTGGGGCTCAGGCCATAAGTTTTTGGGATCAGTTGGATTCCCACCAACCTCCAATGGAACTTGGTGATCTTCCTCGTAGTCCTTCATATTGGTGTCACCATTGAGGTTGTAGCCCGAGTGGAGTTGGTTGTATTTGAGTTGATTAGTGTAGCTAACCGGAGGTCTAACCGTTGCAGTCCATCCTACGATGCAGATGTTTGAGTGGATATTTGCTTGAGTGACTGCAGGATTGAGCACACCGGGAGTAAGCAGGGGATTAGGCAGGCCGTTTGCTTCAGTGTAGGGGCCGTTAGCGCTACACGCTGCTAGTCCAATAGTGGCAGCAGTGAGAAAGCCCGCAGTTATGACAAAACTTTTTCGTGAGAGTTTTTTAGTGAGATAACTTTCCCAAGAGATAGCCTTGGTCTTATTCCGCGTTAGCATGTAAATCCGAACTCACTCTCCACTCCGGCGGGAACTTTTCCACATCCAACATTCGCGGTTCCAAAATCAACTACCGACCAATGCTTATTCGCGACTGTAACAAAACCATAGGCAGGATCGGTGATTGGCAGGTAGGGAACTGTGGTGAAAATAACCCACTGTGGATTAACTTTAGAGGCTCGCACATCGACGATAGCAGCAAAGTATTGATCTCCATGAAGTTGAATTGTCGTAATTTCATTTGTGATGTCATCGGTTGTCGATTGTGGAAGAAGCTCTCCTCCACTGTAGCGATATCCAATTGGTTTTGGATTATTGGGATATTGACCGAGTAACGTCCACGGCACAATAACTTGTGTGAGCTCGCCAGATGATGCATTTGGCCAACGAAGTAGCCAACCCGCATCCGTATCTTCCCCAATGGGGATTTGTCCTTTGAGTTGTGCGCGAACTGCCTCTGAATTCCAATTCACCAGCTTGGGATACTTGGCTTGGAAACTATTGAGAAGCAAATTAATTCCCGCGATCATTGTCTGGTTGTCGGGGCGAGTGTCGCCTGGCACTGGCCCGCATGCGCTTAGCAGCAGCGAGCAGGAGATAGCTAATGCAGGGACGAGAAACTTTCTTCGTTTTGCTGCAAGAGCAGAGAAAAGGGATAAAGAGTTGGTTCTCTCACTTCCGGAAAGCGAGCCTTTCGCAGAAAATGCTCTCGAGACCCTTAGCTTCATACTCAGATAGTAATCTTTAAAACTGGCAAATGGTTGAGAGTGCCAGTCAAAAGGCGCGTTATCCACATACGGAAGTTATCCCCATGTAGATCAGAAGTTACTGGGAGAGTGTCACTCCAGACGCTTTGCTTCATCCATGATTGAGAATCAAGAACAGGGATCAGAGCTGAAAAGCGAGTTTGGGCCGCTCGCGGAATTGATGGCCGATCCGACTATCGAAGAGATCTGGATCAATTCTCCACATAGAGTATTTATTGCGAGAGCAGGAGTGAGCCAATTAACCAATATTGTGCTCAGCACTCAAGAGGTGAGGGACCTTGTGGAGCGCCTGCTGATGTGGGGTGGTCGACGATTGGATCTTTCGCATCCATTCGTCGATGCTCGCCTACCAGATGGCAGTCGACTTCATGTTGCCATTCCCGAAGTGACCGCGATGCACTGGGCGGTCAACATTAGAAAGCATCTCATTCGTGGCAAGTCACTGAAGGATTTAGCAGAGCTCGATGTGATGTCGACCGAGATGGCTGATTTCCTGGAGCGAGCCGTTGCGAGCGGTTTAAATATATTGGTCAGTGGTTCGACTCAAGCGGGTAAAACTACCTTGCTCAATGCACTTGTTAGTACAACCCCGTTTCACAATCGTGTAATTACTATCGAAGAAGTCTTCGAACTTAAACCCAGGTTGCCAGATTGCATCGCTCTGCAAACGAGACCGGCGAATTTGCAGGGCGAGGGTGAGATACCGCTGCGCAAGCTGATCAAAGAGGCGCTGAGAATGCGGCCTTCTCAAATTGTTGTAGGCGAAATTCGCGAAGCAGAGGCGTTGGATTTGCTGATTGCTTTGAACTCGGGTCTTCCTGGTATGGCAACAATTCATGCGAACTCTGCACGCGATGCGATAGCGAAATTGCAGACGCTGCCGTTGCTCGCAGGTGAAAACATTTCTTATCAATTTGTGGCCCCGATTGTTGCCTCCACTATCGACTTGGTTATTCACACCACGATTCTTCGAGATACAGGAGAGCGCAGAATTGTGGAGATCGCGCACATCACCGGTCGGATTGAGGGTGATCGAGTTGAGATTGAGCCACTTTTTACCTTTGAAGAAGGTGTGTATCAGCGCGGACTGCTAGACCCGTTTCGTTTAGTTGAAGGTGTGACGAGTCGGAGCCCTATGGCAGCAATACCCGTGAAGGTCAAAACGGGTCGCAGGCAGCGAGCCCAGGCTGATAATGCGGCCACTCCAGAGCCAAGAAATGATGAGAGGGTCGATGGCTTTGCCGATTCACGTCGTTATTCCGCGGTTAAACCACGCAACGAACCACGCAACGAACCACGCAACGAACCACGCATGGCAATGGTGCACGAGTTGCCAGAAAGATCATTTCGAGACAAAGATCCGAATTGGCCACTAGCGAGTGATTCGTTTGAAAATCAGCCGCTCTCAAGAACCCAAAGAGACGATGGCCTTGCTCGTACGCGCAGAGAGCAGACGTATTCGTATGAAGAGCAGTCACAAGGACCAGTAGGTGTTAGCCCGGAAACTCAAAACCAAGGTAGCTCTTCTTTGCAGGGTGACGGTGCTTGGA
>Ga0214180_1000175_pt1 | contig 24959 bp, 26 predicted proteins | sample TroBogEpilimnion_22_FD_153018 | JGI IMG/M metagenome (GOLD analysis project Ga0214180, IMG submission 153018) | Freshwater microbial communities from Trout Bog Lake, WI - 16OCT2007 epilimnion | ecosystem: Environmental > Aquatic > Freshwater > Lake > Epilimnion/Euphotic zone | place: Trout Bog... | reverse complement strand
GCCCGCGCGAGCAGATAATCCCGCAAAGCGAGCGCCCGCAGCACCCCGCGCTGCATCCGGTGCAAAATAGTGGGGAGATTGCTGGTGCCGAAAACCGCGGCAGCGGTGGCGAATTCCGGAACGGCAGCGCGGATGGTGGCAGTCGCGGCGAAGTGCCGGGCGTGGGCGACGAGGACCGCGAGCACATGAAGAACAGCCCCAATACGCCCCGGGATAGGGCGAGGTTCCTTGGAGGCCGGACTGGTCGGGGCTGCTCGGGTCATCGGGATGGTGGTAGCAGAGAAAATAGAACAAAGCAAGAATTATGTGATCGAATTCCCATGCCAGGGCCCATTCCCACGCCGCCAGGGCAGTCGCATACGGCCGGAAACCGCCCTTTCTCGTCATCCTCGGGCTCGACCCGAGGATCGCCAACGGCACGATCCCGCGATTTCCTGCCGCTTCGCATGCTCCGCGGATCGAGTCCGAAAATGTCACGCCCCACCATGACGGGTGAATCGCGAACGCGCGCGTGCGTTCGGCGCTCCTATGCGATTGCCCTCGGATGAAGCGGGAGAACGCTGTCGGTTCCCGCCACGGCCGCATACAATCGTGGCGCACTCCCGAGTCGCAGGCGCCACAGCATGACCGACAACCGCACAGCAGAGAGCCGCAGCGCCCTCATGGCGCGCATCGGCGGCAAGAACACTACGCCCGAGCAGATCGCGCGGCGCCGGCTGCATGGGTTGGGGTACCGTTTCAGGCTGCATGCGAAGCATCTGCCGGGCAAGCCGGACATCGTGTTTCCCGGCCGGCGCAAGGCGATCTTCGTCCATGGCTGCTTCTGGCATGCGCATGGGTGCCGGATCGGCCAACCGCCGAAGTCCCGTCTGGACTACTGGGCGCCGAAGCTGGAAGCCAACCGCGTTCGCGACGCCGTGAAAGAGGCCGAGCTACGGGCGTTGGGTTGGGACACGTTGACCGTTTGGCAGTGCCAGCTCCGCACGCTCGACGCGCTCACGGACGCGATGGTAGCGTTCCTGGATGGTGGAACCCAGCGCCTTATCGCCGCAGCGTGAAGGATCGGCCGTGCGACCGATAGGGATCGATCTGTTTCCCGGGGCAGGCGGGCTGAGCCTGGGATTCGAACAAGCGGGATTCGATGTCCTGGGCGCTGTGGAGATCGATCCGATCCATGCGGCCGTCCATAAATTCAATTTCCCGGATTGCGCCGTGCTGCCTCGTTCGGTCGTCGGGTTGACAGCCGCCGACATTCGCAAGGCAGCCGGTATCGGAGAGCGACAGGTCGATGTCGTCTTCGGCGGCGCACCCTGCCAGGGATTCTCGCTGATCGGGCAACGGGTCCTCGACGATCCGCGCAACGCGCTGGTGCGCGAATTCGTGCGCATCGTGGGTGAGTTGCAGGCATCCTATTTCGTGTTCGAAAACGTCAAAGGCCTGACCGTCGGCGGCCATCGCGCGTTTTTGGATGAACTGATCGCGGCCTTCGATGCCATAGGATATCGCGTATTGTTGCCATGGCAGGTCTTGGATGCCGCCGATTACGGCACGCCGCAGCATCGCGAACGCCTTTTTCTATACGGTGCGCGCAAAGGCCTGCCGTTGCCGGCTCATCCCGCGAAGGCGACCAGCCCAGCGGACAACGAACGGCGCACCCAACCCAAAGGTCCGAACTGCGAAGACGCGCTCGGTGACCTTCCCGATGCCGACCGATTCGAAGCACTTCTCACAACCGATGAAGTGCGGCCGGAGAAATGGCGCGAACCCACCGCCTATGCCCGCGAAATGCGGTGCCTGACGAACGATGCGTGGCATTTCGGGCATGTGCGGGAATGGAACCCTGCCGTCCTGACGTCCAGCGCGCGGACCGATCACACCGATATCTCCCGCCGCCGGTTCGCGGCAACGGTGCCGGGCGAGGTCGAGCCGATTTCGCGGTTTTTCAAACTGAACAGTGCCGGCCTGAGCAACACATTGCGCGCCGGCACCGATGCGGCGCGCGGCGCGTTTACCAGCCCGCGCCCCATCCATTACGCCCTCCCCCGCTGCGTCACCGTCCGGGAAATGGCGCGACTGCACGGGTTCCCGGATTGGTTCCGCTTCCACGCCACGAAATGGCACGGCGCCCGGCAAATCGGTAATTCGGTCCCCCCGCCGCTCGGGCGGGCCGTCGCTGGCGCGGTGATGAAGGCCCTGGGTGCGGAGCCGGCGCGGCCGGTGGGCAAGATATCGCTCGGCGATCCGGCGTTGCTTCGCATGGATATGTCGGAAGCGTCGGCCTGGTTCGGGATCGAAAAGCCGATCGGGCGGCGCGACAGGAAAAGCGGCGCAATAAAGCGGTCACAGCATGAGGTCGAGGCCGCGCTCGCCGCGGATTGAAAGGCCCTATTTATTCCAACCGCCCTAACCGTTGACACATGTGGCGAGGCCCCCACCGCGTCATGCGCGGACTTGATCCGCGCACCCCAAGCGGCACGCTTTCGCGATTATGTGCCGCTTGGGGTGGCCGGATCAAGTCCGGCCATGACGGCATTTCGGCCCAAGGTATGGGTCGAAAGTTCGGCCTGTTGGTATTACTTGCCCCCATTAACCTTTCCTTAACCTTTCCCTGTCATCCTCCCCCGATGACACCGTCCACCCCCGGCAACCGCCGCACCCGAGGCCAGATCGCCCACGCCCGCGGCATGGGCGCCGAAGCGGCCGCGCGCGCCGCGCTGGAAGCCGACGGTTGGACCGTCCTCGCCCAGCGTCTGCGCACCAAAGCCGGCGAGATCGACATCGCCGCGGAAAAAGCCGGTCTGCTCGCGCTGGTGGAAGTCAAAGCCCGCCCCACCCTCACCGAAGCCGCCATCGCGCTCACCCCGCACCAGCAGGCTCGCTTACTGGCAGCCTGCGACATCGTGCTGGCCGATCATCCGGATTGGGGCGCCGCTGGGGTGCGCTTCGACGTCCTGTTGGTGGACGCCCAGGGCCGCGTCCGCCGCATCGCCGATGCCTTCCGGCAGGAGGTTTAACCGCCCCTACAGCATCCGCTGAAGGATCAGCTTCTGCACGTCCGACGTGCCCTCATAAATCTGGCACACGCGCACATCCCGATAAATCCGCTCCACCGGGTAATCCGACAGGAACCCGTAGCCGCCGAGCGTCTGGATCGACGCGGTACAGATGGCCTCGGCCGCTTCGGAGGCGAACAGTTTCGCCATGCAGGCGGCTTCCAGGGCGGGTTTGCCCTCGGCCTTCAAACGCGCCGCGAACAGCACCAACTGTCGAGCCGCTTCCAGCTTGGTCTTAGCATCCGCCAACCGGAAGCCGACGGCCTGGAAGTCGATAATGGCGCCACCGAACGCCTTGCGCTCCCGAGCATAGTTGATCGCGTATTCAAGCGCCGCGCGCGCCATGCCGACGCTTTGGGCCGCGATGCCGATTCGGCCGCTCTCCAGGGTGGACAGGGCGATCTTGTAGCCCTCCCCCTCGGCGCCGATGCGCTGGTCTTCCGGCACTTCCATGTCGTCGAAGCTCAGCGCGCAGGTGTCGGACGCCTTCTGGCCGAGTTTTTCTTCCACCCGCGCGATGGAAAAGCCGGGCGTGTTCTTATCCACGATGAAAGCCGAAAGCCCCTTCTTCCCGGCCGAGGGATCGGTCACCGCGAAGAACACCAGGCTGCCGGGATGGGCGGCGTTGCTGATGAACTGTTTGGCGCCGTTAACGATGTAACGGTCTCCCTTCTTCACCGCCCGCGTACGCAGGTTGGAGGCATCCGATCCCGCCTGCGGTTCGGTGAGGCCGAAGGACCCCACATGCTCCCCGGTCGCGAGCTTGCGCAGCCAGCGGTCCTTCTGCGCATTGTTGCCGTAGTTGTTGACCACGATGCAGGTCGGGGAATTATGCACCGACACCAGCGTGGACACGGACCCGTCGCCGGCGGCGATTTCCTCCAGCAGCATCGCATAAGTGACAGCGTCGATCTCGCTGCCGTCCCATTCCGCCGGCGTGGTGGCACCGAGGATGCCGAGTTCGCCCAGCTCTTGAACGATCTCCGGCTCGATTCGCGCCGCCTTCTCCCGCTCCGCCGCCAACGGCAGCAGCCGGTCCTGGGAGAATTTGCGGACCATATCGACGATGACGGTGTCGCCGTTCGGGGAGAAACTGTCGGGCATGGGCGGAACCTCCGGTCTGGTGGCGCCTTCTACCCCGCGACCGCCGCTTCGGCGAGGCTGTTGTCCACGCAGTCCTCGAACGGGATCGGCGCCTTCAACGCGCCGCCGGACAGCATCGCGGCGGCCAACCGGTCGAAGCCCTCGCGCCGGGTCACCGGGTCCGGCCCATACAGTTCCAGCGTCCGGTAGCGATCGATCGCGGCAGCGAAGATCGGGGCCGGCACGTCGGGGAAATACCCGGCCAGCGTGCGCGCGACCTCTTCCCCCGGAGTCGCACGTATCCAGCGCAGGGCGCGATACAAGGCCCGCACCATCGCCAGCAGTTCCTCCCGCCGAGACAATAACGTCGCACGGCGGGTCACCAGCGTTGTGTAGGCCGTCAGTCCCCGATTCGCGGCAGCGTACCAGACATGCCCGGCGCCGGAGGCCAGCAGTTCCTCCGCATACGGCTGAAACAGCTGCACCGCGTCCAGCTTACCGGCGCGCAAGGCCGAAGCGTTGTCGGCCATGCTGGCATCCGCGGCCATGTTCAGCGCCGTCGGGTCCACCCCCGCTCGGCGCAGATCGTCCTGGAGGCACAGCCACGGGGTCGGCACTTCCGAGACCCGCGCGAATCGCAACCCGAGAAGGTCGGCAGGCACAAAGTCCGGCCGGGGCTCGCGTCCGATCACAAAGAACGGGTCCCGAGCGACCACATCGCAGAAGCACACGATGTCGGACGCCGGACCGGCCTGATGCGTCAGCAGCACCCGCAGCGGCCCGCCCCACATGACATCGGTGCGTCCCGCCAGCAGATCGGCGGTGGCCTGCCCGGGATTGGCGGTATCGCGATGGGCGACGTCCACGCCCTCGGCCTTGAAGGCCCCGATCTCATGCGCGGCGTAGAAGGGGGCGTAGAACAGCGCCCGAAAGTTTTCCGACAAGACGATCATCGCGTGCTCCTTCGCGGTAGCGGGAGCGCGCAGCATGCGCCGGTTGCCAGGGCCCGCGCTACGGGGGGTATGCCCAAAAACCGACGGTTTGTGCGGGCCGCGCGAGTTGGGCGATGTCATCGATGCCGGGCAGCGTTTGCTCCCCGACATTCGGCCCGGCTGCTTGCATGAACCAGTTGTCGGTATCCAGCAGCGCATAGTCGGCGTCTGTGGCGATGTTCGGGCGTTCGGGCAGACGCGTTTGGGCAGAATTGGAGATCGACCCGAGTGCGAGCGCGATGGCGAGGCATAGCTTCGACATGGACGTCCCTTCCATTATATCGGGGCGCCGTTCGTAGCGCCTCCGTATTGGGCACTATGGTACTAGGCCGTATTGGAATGACGACTGGGATGGATCGATGCGCGATGCCAGTATCTACAATGATCGATCTTCGGAAAAAATCCCGGCCAGGGTGGTGATAGCGCGCTCCGCGGTGGTGGGGTAACCACCGGAAACCAAAGCACCCTGGCCGGTTGCGGATTTAGGTATCCAGACTCACAGGTCCGAACGCCGCCGCCGAAAGCCCAAGCCTGTATGGCTGGTGAAACGTTTATAATGCCTGGATTGTATCGTCGTTATGTCGCGCGGGAGGAGTTTTGTATCGTGTGTATCGGCGGTTGTATGCTTCCCTTCGGAACCACCCGCGCTACGATGCCTGGGACAACCAGGAGACATCCATGCGCATCGTCCTGATCGGCGTTTCCCACTGGCACACGCCGTTTTACCTCGACCCGACTCTGGCCATGCCGGATGTGAGCATCGTCGGCGTCAGCGACCCCGATATTGCCCGCGCCGGCCCCGCGGCCGCGAAGGCGAAGTGCCCTGCCTTCGCGGATTACCGCGAGATGTGCGCCAAGCTCAAGCCCGATTTCGCCTTCGCCCTCGGGCGCCATTGCGATATGGCCGAGGAAGCCCGTTTCCTGATCGAGCAGCGGATTCCCTTCGCGATGGAAAAGCCCTGCGCCCTGAACGCCGCCGAGGCCCAGGATATCGCGAACCGAGCGGCGGCGGCCGGCGTGTTCGCGGCGGTTCCGATGGTGTTTCGTTATTGCCCGATTATCGACACCATCCGGGAGATCGCCGACAAAGAGGCGCTGCAATACCTGATGTTCAAATTCGTCGGCGGCATGGTGAACCGCTACTATCAGCAGGACGTGACCTGGGTGATCGACCGCCAGACCTCCGGCGGCGGGCCGCTGCTGAACCTGGGAATCCACTTTGTCGATCTCTGCCGAGTCCTGCTGCCGGGCGCCGACCTGACCGTGACCGGGGCGATGATGTCGAACCGAGCGGAACATCTGACGATCGAGGATCACGCGGTCATGCTGATGCAAGGCGGCGGCGCATCGTGCATGGTCGAAACGGGTTATCTCTATCCCGCCCCCAACTCGGTGTTCGACATGCATTACAGCATCCGGACGGAGGGTCATTATTTCTCGGCCAGAGACAACGGGCTGCTGGAAATCGTCACCAACGACCGGCAGCGTACGACGCGGGAGATGAAGCTGACCAATGTCTTCTTCTACCCGGAATTCTGTCGGGACACGCTGCAACGGGTGCGGGACGGGCGGCCGCCGATCGCCGATCTGGCGGATAATGCCGCCGCCGTGACGCTGATCGAACAGGCCTACGCGATGTCGCCTCTGACCGGTCCGTTCCGGACGATCGGCTGACCCAGCTCGCGGGCGAGCTTGCGGCGCATCGCGTCCTCGAAGTCGGGATAGTCGCGGCAGACCACGGCGAAGGCGCCGGGGCCGCCGATGACTTCGGCTTCGTAGGATGCCAGCAGGTCCGGTTCCTCGTGCAGGATGCATAACCCGTTGATCGTGATGTCGGCATCCGCCATCCGGTCGCGGATTGGGCCGGGGGCGATGCCAGCGTTGGAGCGGCCGTCGCCGATCACATTGACGATGCTGCGCTTGGTCGTCGCGGGCAGATGCGCGAGCAGCGTCAGGGAGGCCAGCAGCGCTTCCCCGATCGCGGTTTCGCCGGCTTTGACCAGGCGGGGCATGTTGTCGACATCGTCGGCGAAGCGGTTCAGGTCCTCGGCCGAGGCGATACGGGTCCACCCGGTAATCACCTCCTGCGCGCCCGCGCCCGACCACAGCAGCAGCGACAGCATCGTCGGGCCTTGGATCAGGCCGGCCGAGACCGATGGGTCGCGCAAGGCAGCCGCCATCCCGCCCGCGATCAGGCCGAATTCGTCGTAGGTTACGCTGGCGGAGCCGTCCACCGCCAGCACCATCGCGAGGCTCACAGGGTCCATGCGCCGATACTGCGCACCGAATGCGGCAAAGTGTTGACGGTCCCGACGAATATCTTAATGGTACCGCATCGTTGCAGGGCAGGAACCGGGAGGGGAAACATGAACGGCATAGTGCCGACATTGCGGGCGATCGCGGAGGCCAATACCATTTTGCAATGGTTCGCTTTCCTGCTGTTTACCGCGTTGATTCCGCTGTTTTCCGCGATATCCGTGTTCGGCATCGCCAAGACCGCCCGAGCGCGCAGGGAAGGCCTGGACCGGTGCTTCCCGGCGTTGACCCGCACGGCGCACCGGCTGCTGTACGAGAACAGCGAAACCCAGGCCATCGGCCGCATCGCGCTGTCGCGTTACGTGCTGCCGATTTTGTTCCTGTTTCTGCTGAATGTGCTGATGTCCATGGTCCTGCTGGATTTCATGCGACTGACGGATCAGCCGATCGAGCATGGCGCCAAAGTCTATATCCTGTGCGGCGGACATTGCAGCGACCCCGACCCGCTGCGTCTGACCGAATACCAGACCCAGACCTTCGTCGCGGCCGCCTATGCGTTTCTCGGTTGGATGGTCTGGACCTTCGGTACTATCTTCGACCGAGCGAGCGCGTTGCAGTTGTTTCCATCGACGTTCAACCGGTTGTTGATCCGGCTGGTTATCTCGGTGCTGGTGGCCATCGTGGTCCGCCACGTGATCCCCGACGCCGGGGACTGGGCGAAGACCTCCGGCCCCGGCCTGTCGTTCGCGATCGGGATGTTCCCGGAAGCGGGCCTGTCGATGATCATGAACAAATTCCATGGCTGGTTGCGGGCCGACACACATTCCGAGGATTTCCATCTGGAATTGCTCGAAGGAATCTCACCCTCGTTGACCTACCGTCTCGTGGAACTGGGCATCGACGACGGGGTGGCGATGGCGTCGGCCAATCCGTTTTCCATCTTCGATGCCTCGACGACGCAGATGACCGAGATCGTGGACTGGATCGCACAGGCACAACTGCTGGTGCTGCTGAAAGCCGACCGGTTTCATACGCTGCAGAAGGCGGGCTACCGCACCATTTTCGATTTCGTCCGGCTGATGAACAGCCCGAACGGCCCCGATGCATTGCGCGCGTTGTGCAACTGGAACATCCCGGCGGGCTACGATCCTGTCGGCTCGATCGGGGCAAACGCCGATTACAAGCGGCTCGCGGAGATTTATGCCGCCATCGGCAGCGACGCTCCCTGACGGGGGGTCTTGAGCGTTTCGCGAATGCGGCGGAATATCGCGTGAACGCCAAGGAGTACCAACCATGCCCGAGAGTCCCGCTGACAAGGCCGCCATGGCCGATGCCACCACCCGCCTGCCGCTCAACGGCATCACCGTACTCGACCTGACGCTCGCCCGCGCGGGGCCCACGGCTGTCAGGCATTTCGCGGATTGGGGTGCGAACGTCATCCGGATCGAGCCGCCGACCGAAGAAGCGGAAGGCGTGACCGGCCGCCGCCATGGCTCCGACTTCCAGAACCTGCACCGCAACAAGCGCTGCATCACGCTGAACCTGAAGACCCCCGAGGGTCATGCCGCGTTTATGAAGCTGGCGAAAACCGCCGACGTGGTGCTGGAAAACATGCGTGCCGCGGTGAAGCACCGGCTGAAAGTGTCCTATGAGGATGTGAAGGCGGTGAACCCCGGCATCGTCTACGGTTCCATCTCCGGCTTCGGCCAGGACGGCCCCTACGGCCCGCGCGCCGGCGTCGATCAGATCGCGCAAGGCATGGGTGGGCTGATGTCCATCACCGGCGAACCCGGCCGCGGCCCGATGCGCGTCGGCATCCCCATCGACGACCTCACCGCCGGCAACTTCCTCGCGATGGGCTGCATGATGGCGCTGTTCGACCGCCAGCGTACCGGCGTCGGCCGCTGGGTCACGACGTCGCTGCTGGAAGCGCAGATCTTCATGCTCGATTTCCAGGCCAGCCGCTGGCTGATCGACAAGGAAGTCCCCGGTCAGGCTGGCAACGACCACCCAACGGGCATCCCGACCGGCGTCTTCCCCACCAGCGACGGCCACATCAACATCGCCGCCAGTTCCGCGCGCGTGTTCGCCCGCTTCTGCGAGGCCATCGGCCGCAAGGATTGGCTGGACAAGCCGGAATGGTCGAACCAGGCCGGCCGCAGCAAGAACCGCAAGGACATCAACGCCGCGATCTCCGAGATCACCGCGACGAAGCCGTCCAACCATTGGATCGAGCTGTTCGAGTCCAACGGCATCCCCTGCGGCCCGATCTACAGCATGGATCAGGTGTTCGCCGATCCGCAGGTCCAGCACCTCGGCATGGCGACGAAGATGCACAGCCCGCATATCGGCGACGTGGAAGTGGTGGCATCCGCCATCAACATCTCCGGCTTCGACAAGGGCATCCGCCGGCATACGCCGGACGCGGGCGAGCATCAGGATGAGATTCTGAAATCGGTCGGCTACACCGACGCGGACCTCGCCGACATGCGGGCGAAAGGGGCGATCTGATGCTGGAATCGACCGGGACGACCGCCTTCGCGGGCGGCAAAATGCTCGCCGCTCGGGAAGGCGGGATCGGGCTGATCACCTTCAACCAGCCCGAAAAGCGCAACGCGATGTCCATCGAGATGTGGACGGGCTTGGGCGAAATCCTGGACGAGTACGAGGCCGACGACACGCTCAGTGTCGTCGTGCTGGCCGGCGCGGGGGACAAGGCATTTGTCTCCGGCGCCGACATCAGCCAGTTCGCCAAGCACCGGAACAATGCGGACTCGCAAAAGGAATACGACCGGATCACCGGGATCGGGCGGCAGAAATTCCATAATTTCTCCAAGCCGATCATCGCCAAGATCCACGGGTTCTGCATGGGCGGCGGGCTGGCGATCGCGATGGCGACCGACATCCGCATCGGCACGCCGGAAAGCCAGTTCGGTATTCCGGCAGCGCGCCTGTCCATCGCTTACGCGCCGGATTCGGTGAAGAAGCTGATCGATCTGGTCGGGCCGGCGCATGCCCGCATGATCCTGTACACCGCGCGCCGCATCGGTGGGATGGAAGCGGAACGGATCGGGCTGATCAACCAGTGCGTCCCGGTCGAGGAATTGGATGCCACCGTCATGGGCATCGCCCGTGCCATCGCCGAGAACGCGCCGTTGTCGGTGCGCGCGTCCAAGCTGACCATCGCGGAAATGCTCAAGGACGAGAGCAAACGCGACATGGCCGCGATCAAGGCCATCGGCGAGAAATGCTTCAACAGCGACGACTTCAAGGAAGGCCGGACAGCGTTCATGGAGAAGCGGCGGCCGGTGTTTACGGGGCGTTGAGGTCGGGGCGGGCTACGGCCCGCCCGTTTCCCGCTGGTGAAGCAGGAAGCGATTTCGTTGACACGACCCGGTGCGATCGGAGTAGAGTCAGGGCCTGATTTGCCCAGGCAACAACCCATGACCATCGAACTTTCCGCTCGGCAGGAACGTGTCATCCAGGACGCCATCCGCCAAGGCCGCTTCCAATCGGTGGAGCAGGCGGTCGACGCCGCGTTGACGACTTTGATTTCCGGTGCGCCCCCGGCCCATCGGTTCACACCGGGGGAGGCGGTTACCCGCATCCGTTCGCTGCGGCAGGGCAATATTCTGCCCGCTGACACGACCATACGCGCCATGATCGAAGACGGGCGGGCGTGAGCGCCTTCGTTCTCGACAACTCCGTCGCGATGCGGTGGTGTTTCAAGAACGCGGACAATCCTTATGCGGAAGCCGTGCTGCAACGCATGGCCGAGGGCGACACGGCAATCGTCCCCATCCTATGGCTCTATGAAGTCGTCGCGGTGCTGGCGAAGGCAGAGCGTGGCGGCATCGTCGCACACAATAAGGCACTGGCCTTCATGGAAGCTCTGCAATCCCTGGACATCGAAATCGACACGCACGGGCCGGATCGGGTTTTCAATCGGGTTCATGCCGTCGCGACAACGTACCGGCTGACCGGCTACGACGCCGTTTATCTCGAACTCGCTTTGCGCCGAAATCTCCCCCTTGCCACGTTGGATGCCGAATTGGCGCGTGCCTGCGTAGCGGCCGGCGGTTCCGTGCTTTGACCGAACCTCGGCCGTACGACGGGAATCCCGCCGACAGCGTCTCGTGCAAGCCGTCCCTGCCCTACTCCCCCTTCGGCAGTTCGATCCCCGTCAACTGCTCCCAAACCCGGATCACGAACGAATCGTCCTTCATCCCCTGCCCGTTCGCCGCCGCCGCCAAAAACAGCTGATGCGCCGCCGCGGCCATCGGCAGCGGGAAGGTCAGTTGCCGAGCCTGATCCAGCACGATCCCCAAATCCTTGACGAAGATGTTAACAGCCGACAACGGCGTATCGTCCCCCGCCAGAATATGCGGCACGCGGTTCTGCCACATCCAGGACGACCCGGCCGATTCCGAAATCACATCGTACAGCGTCTGAGGATCGGCCCCCGCACGAATGCCCAGCGCCAGAGCCTCCGCCGCCGTGGCGATATGCACGCCAGCCAGCAGCTGATTGACCATTTTTACCGTGCTGCCGACGCCCACAGCGTCGCCCAGACGCCAGACTTTGGTCGATATCGCCTCCAGCACCGGGCCGGCCTTGGCGAAAGCGGCTTCCGACCCGGAGCCCATCACCGTCATCGTCCCCGCGTGGGCACCGACTTTGCCGCCGGAGACCGGGGAGTCCAGCATCAGGAACCCGGCTTCGGTAATTCGGGTTTCCAAAGCGCGCGCGGCTTCCGGCGCGATGGTGGCGCAGCAGAGGATGACAGCGCCTTTGTTCAGATGTCCCAGGCAGCCGTGCGCACCGAACAACACGTCATTCGTTTGCGCCGCGTTCACGACGAACACCACCACGGCATCCAGATCGGCCGGAAATTCCGCCGGAGACGCCACCGCCGCACCGCCGGCCGCCACGAACTCCGCGCGTCCCGCCTCGCGGGTTTCGCAGCCCGTGACCGCGTGTCCCTTGCGCAGCAAATTCAACGCCGCGCCCATGCCCATCGTGCCCAGGCCGATCACACCGACTTTCATGCGTAACTCCCCTTATCGCCCGAAGCGAAACCGTTCCACTGCCGTCACCAGCGCCCGCCTGATACCGGTTTCCAAGGCCGAGTGCCCGGCGTCCGGCACCAAAGTCAGCCGCGCTTTCGGCCACGCGTCCACCAGCTCGAACGCGGTTTTCGCCGGGCAGACCATGTCGTAGCGGCCCTGCACGATCTCCGCCGGAATATGCGCGATCCCCGCCATACCGGCCAGCAGGCCCTCCGGCGGCAGGAACAGTTTGTGTACGAAATAATACGCCTCGATCCGAGCCAGGCCTAGGGCGGTGCGGTCCTGGGCGAAGGCGGCGACGGTGTCGGGACTGGGGAGCAGGGTGCTGCACGTGCCCTCGTACACCGACCATTCGCGGGCGGCGGGCAAATGCACCGCGGGATCGGGGTCGGTCAGGCGGCGCATATAGGCGCCCAGGATATCGCCCCGTTCGGCCGGCGGAATATGCTTGAGGAAAGCAGCGTGCGCTTCGGGGAAGACAAGGCCCATGCCGTGCAGGAACCAGTCGACCTCCTGCTGCCGCCCCAGAAAGATGCCGCGCAGGACACAGCCGGACACGCGGTCCGGGTGCGCCTGGGCATAGGACAGCGCCAGGGTCGATCCCCAGGAGCCGCCGAACAGCAGAAACTGCTCCACACCCAGGTGGCGGCGCAGTTGTTCGATGTCCTCCACCAGATGCGGCGTGGAATTGTCGGCCAAGCCGCCGAGGGGCCGGGACCGGCCGGCACCACGCTGGTCGTAGATGATGACCCGCCAGAACGTGGGATCGAAGAAACGGCGATGCACCGGGCCGGCGCCGGCCCCCGGACCGCCATGCAGGAACAGGACCGGGCGGCCGCGCGGATTGCCCGACTGCTCCCAGTACATGACGTGGCGTTCGGACAGCGGCAGGTAGCCGGTCTCGTAAGGGCCGATATCGGGAAACAGATCACCACGGGGCATGCGGAATGGTATAGGCACACCGACGGCTGGGGCAAAGGGATAGGTATGGGGCGGTTGTGGTTTGGGTTGGGCGCGCTGGCGGGACTCGGTGCCGTGGCGATGGCGGCGTTCGCCGCGCATGGGTTGGAGCCTGCGTCGCAGCGCTTGGCCGGCAGCGCGGTGCAGATGGAGGGTTGGCACGCTCTGGCGCTGCTCGCCACCGGGTTATGGGCGCCGCGCGGCAAGCGTTGGGCCGATGCCGCCGGGTTCGCCTTCACCGCGGGGATCGTGCTGTTCTGCGGCGCCGTGTTTACGCTGGCACTGACCGGCCGGTCCCTGGGCGGCGTCGCCCCTGCCGGCGGCACGCTGCTGATGATCGGCTGGGGCCTGCTGGCCGTGTCCGCGTGGCGGGCACGATGATCCGATCGTGCTACCTCGCCGCACCGGGGTTCGAGGCCAAGCTGGCCGAGGAACTCAGCCGCCGCGACGTCACCATCGACCGCTGGCACGGGCTGCTGGCTTTGTCGCGCGACGAATCGGTCCCCTCCGCCTGGGCGCTGGACGCCTGGACCGCGCCGGTCGAGATCGAGATTCCGTCCATCAAGGCCGCCGCCGACGCGCTGCGAGCGATCCAGCGCAACTGGGCCGTCTACGCCGTGAAGCACTTCCGCCGCATGACGTTGATCGGGGAGCGTCTGCCGCCCGTGCAGGTCCGGCCGCTGGTGTTCCCCGCCGCCGCGCCGACATCGCACCTCGGCGCCTGGACGCTGCTGGCGCCCGACCGGATGCTGGCCAGCCCGACCAAATCCAGCCCGTTCGTGAACGGGGAAATCCTGTTTCAGGAGGACCGCATCGGCCCGCCGAGCCGCGCGTATCTGAAACTGTGGGAGGCCTGTGTGCGTCTGCGGCGCTGGCCACTGCCGAACGAAACCTGCCTGGACCTCGGCGCCAGCCCCGGCGGCTGGACCTGGGCCATCGCCCAGCTCGGCGCCTCGGTCACGGCCGTGGACAAAGCCCCTCTGGCACCGGATGTCGCGGCGATGCCCGGCGTCACATGGCGCAATGACAGCGCCTTCGGCCTGGAACCTGAGAAAGTGGACTGGCTGTTCAGCGACGTGATCGCCTACCCGGAACGCCTATTGGCCCTTGTGCAGCGCTGGATCGAAGCGAAAGCTGCCCGCCGCATCGTCTGCACGATCAAATTCCAGGGCGAAACCGCGCATGAGGCCGCCGAGGCCTTCGCGGCGATCCCCGGCGGGCGGGTGATGCATCTGTTCCACAACAAGCACGAACTGACGTTCGTGTGGGAGGACCCGGCATGATCACGCTGTACCGCACCCAAGGCACCTGCGCCCTGGCGTCCCACATCGCGCTGGAGGATGCAGGCGCGGACTACACCACCGTCCGGATCGATTTCGCCTCCGGCCAGCAGCGCAGCGAGGCCTATCTGAAGGTGAACCCCAAGGGCCGCGTGCCGGCGCTGGTTACCGATCGCGGCACCCTGACCGAGACGCCCGCTTTGCTGGCCTATATCGCCCAGACCTTCCCGGCCGCGCGTCTGGCGCCGCTGGACGATCCCTTCGCCTTCGCCCGTGTGCAGGAATTCAATTCGTTCCTGTGCTCCACGTTGCACATCGCCCACGCCCACCGCATGCGCGGCCACCGCTGGTCCGACGATGCCGCCGCGCATGAGGCGATGCGCCGGTTCGTGCCGCAATCCGTCGGGGCCGCGTGGGAACTGGTGGAAAACACCATGTTCGCCGGCCCCTGGGTCATGGGAGCGGACTACACGATCTGCGACCCGTACCTGTTTACCCTCGCGCGATGGATGGAAGGCGATGGGATCGACCCCGCTCGGTTTCCGAAAATCCTGGACCACCGCACCCGCATGGCCGAGCGCCCGAGCGTGCGGAAGGCTTTGGCGGTGGAGACAGCGTAAAACTCATTTCCCCAGGCGGTCGTACCGGACGATCCGGCACCCCGCCGCCCCCGGGTTTTCGCAACACGCCCCGATGCGCGCGATGCTGTCGTCGTAGGCTTGGTGCCATTGCGCCTCGGATTTCAGGTCCCCCGGCGGCATCCAGTGCGATTGCGGGTAGGTATGGCCCCAAGCGTCCAGCCCCTCCACCGGCTTCGCGCCGAAGGACTGGTACATCGTGGTGTGGCAGCTTTCCATATTGCCCATGCGATGGCAGCCCGTGCAGGTGTTGCCGTCCGTTGTCACCCCGAACGCCTTGGGCCAGGCCTTGAACACCGCCCCGACATCGTTGTTGTAAGGTCCGAACGGATCGGACGGCACCGCACGTGCCTGCGCGATGAAGGGGCTGTACATGAACGGCCCGCTGTCATGGCAGCTCACGCAGGTCAGCTTCGCCGTCTGTGCCGGCGCGTTCCAGAATTTCGCGGGATCGGGGTATCCGGGACCCGAGGACGAAGATGTCGGAGAGGGCACCTTCCGCCCGTCCACCCCCTTATCCGCCGCCAGCGGCCCCGGCACCGTCGCCTGGAACCAGCACGTCTTTCCGTTGCGGACATTGTGCGCGATCACGTCGATCTCATCGTACAGCGGCGACGTCGCCGACCGGATTTTCTTCTGCCGGCAAAAAGCGCTGACCTGCCCGAGGGAATCGTCGCGCAGCACCAGCGCCCGCGAATACGGCACGCATTGCCCGTCGGTCTTCTGCCCGGGGTCGGGCGGCAGCAACGCCGGCCGGTCGCAGCTCATGCCCGGCGTATATTCGGCCGGCACCGATCCGTTCACGGTGATCGGCACCGGCGTGCCATCCTCGCAACGGAATGCCGGCACCGCGACCGCCTCGCTGGCACACGCAGCACCGTATTCCAGCACCGTTTGCGCTCGGACGGCGGAGCCGGCGAACAACACCGCGAGCGCCAGCATGAAGGCTCTCATCGCACCGCCCCCGCCTGTTCGTGGATCAAATCGCGAATGGCCTGATGATACCGGGCATAACCCGAGCAGCGGCAGATATGGGCGCCGACGGCGTCCTCGACGGCGGCGTCTATCTCCCGTTCCGGGATCGGTGCGACCCGCAGCCGTTCCAGCAACATCGTCGTCGCCAGCACGAAACCCGGGGCGCAATAGCCGCATTGAAACGCGAAATGATGCAGGAACGACTCCTGCACCTTGCTCAAGCCGGAGGGCGACGCGACGCCTTCGATCGTGGTGACGTATTCGCCGTCCAACAACACCGCCGGGGTCGAGCATGCCAGCACCGGCACCGCCACACTGCTCTCCACCCGTTTCACCGCCACCGTGCACGCTCGGCAAACGCCGATTCCGCAACAAAGCTTGGTGCCGGTCAGGCCCAAATCTTCCTGGAGGAAGTCGATCAGCGCCAGATCGTCGGGCACGTCGCGCGTGACCGGCGTGCCGTTGATGTAAATGGTCACGGCGGTCATCGCAGCGCCTCCCTGATCTGCTCGGACGTGATGGGCAGGTTCCGAAACCGGTGTCCCGTCGCCGCCGAAACGGCGTTGGCGATGGCCGGAGCGATCGGGCACAAAACAGCCTCGGCAATGCCGCGCGCCGTGGTTTCCTCGGTCGGCAGCACCGTCAGGCCCAAATGCTTCAGTGGCATATCCGCCGCCAGCGCCACCCGATAATTGTCCAAATTCCACCGCCCGTCGCCGGGGCCGTCCTGAAGCAGCGGCAGGTTTTCCAGTAAAGCGTAACCGATGCCCATGGCCACACCGCCCTGCGACTGCCCCTCCAGCAAATCCCATTGCAATACCCGGCCTGCGTTGAGAAAGGTCTGCATCGCGATCACCCGAGCGACACCGGTCTTCGGTTCGATCCGCACGGCAGCCAGGGCGCCAGACGGAGCATAGAGGCTGCGTCCGTACCGTTTGGCATCGGGCGGCGGCGCCTGTGTGTTCCGCCGGTCGTGCCGCCGCCAGTCGTTGCTGCCAGCCAGCCGCGTAGACAAACCGTCCAGTGGCAAAGTCGCCGTCCATTCGCCCACGGTATAATCCGCTACGACCCATTGCGACCGGAACACAGCGTGCGTCATCGCCGCCGCTGGCAGCCGCGCTTTATACAGTGCCACCGCCAACGCCGCCGAGGTCAGCGGGCGCAATCCTGGCCGCGAGGGCACCTCCAGCAGCGTATCCCGCCAGCGCGTCTTGCCGCGCAACGACGCCGCCGCCACGCCCCAGATCGCCGCCGCCGCCGGCAGCAATCCGGTTTCGAACAGAACCCGGCTCGCCTGTTCCGCCGCATGCACTTGCTGGAAAGCCGTCAAGCAGGCACTGGAGGACATCGAGAAACTCGCGGTCCAGTAGGGATCGTCCCAATGCGTCCCCTTCGGCTGGCGAAACCCCAGCGGTGCGATGAACGACGCGGCCTCGCCCATGTCGATGCGGGCGGCATTGGCGCCCGTCCAGTTGGCGGTGACCAGCGCCAGAGTCGTGGCCGAACCGTTGCCCATGTCCACGCAATTGGTCCGCACCGCCAAAGCGCCGTCCGGCCCGATGGAAACCTCCGCCATCACGCCGTCGGTGCCGGTGCCGAACGCTTGATTTGCCAGCGCGAAACCGACGCCGTAGCGCAGCCCGTCGCGAGCATAACGCGCGGCCTCCGGGGATCGGTCGCGCCACAAGGGATGGGCGCGGGCACGGCGACAAATTTCGTCCAGACGGAGGGAATGGCGCAGCGGCGCGCCGGTGACGGTGCGGTCGCCCTCATGCAGGACGTTCCGCTCCCGCAATTCGATGGGGTCCATTTTCAGGGTGTCGGCGATTTCATCGACCAAGGTTTCGACCGCGAAGCTCGCCTGCGGTCCGCCGAAACCGCGCATGGAGCCGGCAATGACCGCGGGCGTCGGCGTCGCGAAGGCATCGACGGCGGTCTTGTCGATCCGGTAGCCGCTGGCGCCGCAATAACCCGCGAGTTCGGCGACCCATTGGCTGTAATTGTTGAACCCGCCGCCATTCATCTGGATTTTGCTTTCAAGCGCCAGGAACCGGCCTTGCGCGTCGAAGGCGATCCGTTGCGTCACGTGCGAATCGAGCTGTTTCAACCCGGATTGAAACTGCTCGTAACGGTCCTGCGCGATTCGCACCGGCAACCCGCCGAACGGCGCCGCGTACGCGGCCGCCAAAGCCACCAGCGCAGGGAACGGCGACGTATCCCGCCCGCCGAACCCGCCGCCGGGGTAGCAGGAATTCAGCACCACGGTTTTCACCGTTATCGGACAGCCATCGCCGGCAAACAGCCCGAACGTGCCGGACAGATCGCCATTGGTCGCCTGCGTGCCCAGCACCAGATTTAGCGTGTGCGTGCCACTATCCAGCCAGCCCAACCCGGCCTCCGGCTCCATGAACATCGGATCGAGGATCTGGGTCGAGTAGCTTCCGGCGACGGTCCTTACATCATAGCGCGTGAAGATCCGGTCGATCATGTCGCGATACTGGATCGCCTGCTGGTCCACGGCGTTCGGCGGGTTGGCGTAAGGATCGCTTTCGCCGTTCTTCACTTGTGAAAATTTCTCATCCGCCCCGTCGGCGTAACGTGTCAGATAGGTCGGCGGATTATACGGCGCCGCCACCGCCGGCACCGGGGCCGCGTCGCCGTATGTCACCACGGCCGGGTTGAATTGCAGGATTTGTTTCGCCTGCCGCCATGTCGCGAAATCGGCGAAAATCAGGATCGCCGCCGGCTGCCCGTAAAACGCCGCGCGCTGGCCCTTCGACACTAAAAGCCCGGACGGCCATTCCGGCGGCGGGGATGTCCCGTAGGGTGGAACGATCTTGTCCGCCGTCAGCATCTCCCCGGTTACCACGGTCAGCGGCCGCAACGCCTTCGGCAGCATCGACAAATCGATCCCGGCGAACAAACGGGTGACATCGGTAACCCGCAAAATCGTCGCCACCCGCTCGTGCGCCGGCCACCCCCGCATGTCCCGTGCTCGGAAGTCCCGAGCGTAGATTTTCTGGCCGGTGACTTTCTCCACGCCCTCGATGCGATAACGAGCATGGCCGGGCCGGCCGCTCCAGGATTGGGTGGACGGCTGGGCGGCGACGGCGAGCTTGTTGAACACGACGGTCAGACCGGCCGCGCCGATGCCCTTGAAGAAGTCGCGCCGCGATGTCTGGAATAGGGATCCCACGGTGTTTGTCCTCGCCAGCCATGTCGTTATTGATACGACGGTGGCACGGGGGGCGGCGGATGGCAATGGATACCCGATCTCCCGTCATTGCGAGCGCAGCGGAGCAATCTAGTGCCACAGTCCCCTGGTTTGCTTCGCTGCGCTCGCAATGACGGGAGGGTTATGCGCGCCGTAACAAAGCGTGCCCCTTAGCCGCCGGGTTCCCCATGCACCAGCGGCAGATAAAGCTCCTTCCAGTCCTTCGGCGCCGCCGCGACGACGCCCGTGCGGTGCAGGAAATTCGCCATGACCATGATCCCGTGCGGCGCGACATCGAAATGCGTGCCGGGGTCGGTGATCTGCGCGACCATCTCGGCCTGGGTGGTTTTCTCCCCGGACACCGCCAAATAATCCGCCGCCGCGCGCTGCGGGTCGGCCGCGATCAGCGCCACCGCCTGCTTCAGCGCGGCATACAGCGCCGCGATAACCTTGGGGTTTTCGTTGGCGAAGCGCGCGGTGAGGAACGTGGTGCCGTTGGAGACGGCGCCGCCCATGATTTCTTCCGAATTCGTCACGGCATGCACGCCGGGCGCCGCCAGCTCCGTCCGGATATAGGGCAGAATGGAGAAATGGCTGTTCACCTCGGTCCCGCCGAGCACGGCGGCGACGGCGTCGGGATGACCGCGCGTGACGGTGATGGCATCGAAATGGTTCAGGTTGGCAAACCCGTATAATTTCTCCGCCGCGATTTGCAGGAAGATCGCTTGCGTCGAGGTCTTGACGCCCGGCGTCGCGATCCGGTCCTTGTCGGTGAAATCCGCCAGCGTGCGGACGTTGGGGTTCCGCGTCACCAGCACCGCCGGCATGCTGCCGTAGGACGACAGCCCGATCACCGCGAATTTTCCCTTCCCTTTCGCCCAAAGCGCCAGGAACGACGGCATGCCCGTGGAGGCCACGTCGATCGCGCCGGACAGTAAACCGTCCGTCATCGCCGGCCCGCCGGAGAAGACGTTATAGGTGACCTTCAGCCCAGGCATCCCCGCGGCAGCAGCCTGCTGCTCCACCATGTGTTCGTGCTGCATCACGATCCACGGCAGGTACGTCATGCCCCGCTGCACGCCGAGGTTCAGCGTATCGGTCTCGGCCCGTGCCGGCGCGAACAGCGCCACCGACAGAAGGGCAATCAGGAAAAACCGGCGCATCACGCGAACCGATACAAACGGGCGGCGGTGCGGCCGATTTCCTGGCGCGTTTCCCCGTCGGGGATCGCATGCTCGAACCAGTTCACCGTGTCGCGGTAGGTCACGGTGTCCTCATGCCCGACGAAGGGCCAGTCGCTGCCGAACAGCAGCCGTTGCGGCCCGGCCTCGGCCAGCAGGCGCGCGGCCAAGGCCCGGTGATCGCAGCCGGGGGAGCGATACGGACCGGACACCTTCACCCAGCCGTGCCCGCTGCCCAGCGCCTTCAACGCGGCCTGGAAGCCGGGGGAGTTCTCGCCCTGTTGCGGGGAGGGATTGCCGTAATGGTCGATCACCAGATTGACCCCGGCCGCCAGCAGCGGGGTCGTCAGCGCGGCGATACGCTCCCCCTCGGCATAGATATGCACGTGCCAGCCAAGGTCGCGGACCCGGCGCAACAGACGCTGGTATTCCGGCGTGCTCAGATCGGGCGTCCCCGCGTAGTTGCGGAGCGAAAATCGGATGCCGACGATGCCGGCGTCGTCCATGGCCTTCAGTTCCGGCAGGGTGACATCGGGTTCCACGATCGCGGTGGCGCGCAGGCGGCGATGCGCTTTCAAGGCTTCCAGCGAATAATCGTTGAAACTGCCCATGAAGCTGGCGGCGGCGATGACGCCGAACAGCACGCCATGATCGTCCAGCGTGCGCAGGAAGTCGGCGTCGGTGAAGGAACGCTCCGGCCGATGCGTCGCGGTGGCGACGACCGGATGATCCTTCAGATAGATATGGGCGTGGGTATCGACGAGGGGTCCGATCATGGGCGTTTCTCCGGCGGGTCTTGTTGCCGGGAGGATAGAACGCCGTTCAGCCGACCGCTACGTCCTTCCAAAACCCGAACCGTCCCCCGACCGCCGCCATTTTCGGCTGCGGCGCCTCATAGCACCACGCCGCCCGTTCGGCGCGATCTCCGTCCGCTACGACGTTGTAGAACTGCACGCCGTGCGGGCATTCCTTGTCCTTGTCGGTTTTCGGGGCTTTTTCCAGCCATTCCAGCCGCACGCCGGAGGGCGGGAAATAGGCATAGCCGCCGTTTTCGACGATGTCGTCGGACTCGGCGATGACGCGATGTTGCAGAGTGGCCTTCATGGGGAACACCTCCTGATGCGCGACTCTATGCCTGTTCAGGCCGGCCGTGCAATCGCGGCCGCGACCGCCTCGATCTCGGCGTCCGTCAGTTCGGGATACAGCGGCAGGCTGAGCACCTGCGACGCGGCGGCCTCTGTCTCCCGGCATCCCGCCGGCCCCATGGCGACGCGGCCTTTGTAAGCGGGCTGCAGATGCACCGGCTGCGGATAGTGAATGCCGCTGCCAATCCCGGCGGCGCGCAACCGAGCCTGTAGCGCATCGCGGGCGTCAGTCCGAACGACATAGAGATGGAACACATGGCCGGCGCCATCGCGCTTTGCGGGCGGCCGAATCCCCGTCCCCGCAAGCGCCCGATCGTAAACCGCCGCGATCGCCTGCCGCCGCGCGTTGGCCGCGTCCAGATGCGCCAGTTTCACCCGCAGAATGGCGGCCTGTATTTCGTCCAGCCGGCTGTTCATACCGACATCGTCGCTGATGTAGTGGCTGCGCCACCCGTATTGCCGCAGCGCCGCGATCCGGTCGGCCAAAGCCTCGTCCGAGGTGACAACCGCCCCGCCATCCCCCAGCGCGCCGAGGTTCTTGGTCGGGTAAAAACTGAACGTCGCGGCATCGCCGAACGTCCCGACCTTTCGTCCGTGCCAAGTGGCCCCATGCGCCTGCGCGCAATCTTCCACCAGCTTCAGACCATTGGTGCGGCAAAGCCCGCCGATCGCGTCCAAATCCGCCGCTTGCCCATACAGATGCACAGGCAACACGGCCTTGACCGGCGGCAACCCGGCCGGCGGCGACGCCAGCATTGCCGCCAGATCGGCCGGATCCATCGTGTAATGCGCGGGGTCGATGTCGATCAGAACCGGAGTCGCCCCCGTCATCTCGATTGCCGCCACGGTCGCGACCGCGGTATGCGACACCGTCGCGACCGAACACCCCGGCCCGATCCCTAACCCGCGCAACGCCAGCACGATCGCATCCGTGCCATTGCCGCACCCAACGGCGCGAGACGTGCCTTCCCATGCGGCGAATTCCGCCTCGAACGCCTTCACCTCCTGGCCGAGGATGTACCAGCCGGAGTCCAGCACCCGCGCAACCGCCGCGTCGATTTCGGGCTTCAGCGCGCGGTAGCCGGCGCCGGGATTGGCCTGAACGATCACAGATAATCTCCCAACCGGGGACGGAACCATTCGATGGTGCGGGCGATGCCGTCTTCCAGCGACACGGCCGGCGCCCAGCCGGCCGCAGCCCGAAACGCGCTGTCGTCCGCGTGGTACGAACCGATATCGATCTGTGCTCGGTCCGCCGGAAACTCGCGGGTGGTGTAATGCGCCGGAGGCCCCGCGAGGCGCACCACCATTTCCGCCAGATCGTGCAGCGAAATCGGCGGCGAACCGCCGATATTGAAGATACGTCCGTGACACGCCGGTTGTTCGGCGGAGCGGATAAAGGCCTCGGTCACGTCGTCCACAAAGGTCATGTCGCGGAGCTGCGCCCCGCCCCAAACCTCGAACGGTTTGCCTTCCAGGACGCAGCGGAGCCAGATTCCCAGGAATGTCTGCCGGGCATCGCGGACACGCAGCCGCGGGCCGTAGCAGTTGGTCAGGCGCAGCGACACGACCGGCCGGCCGCGCACGCGATGTTCCAGCATCCAGTACTGTTCGCCCGCGAATTTGGACACGCCGTTCGCGTCCGGCGGCGCCACAGGCTCGTTCTCATCTACCGGAAGCTTACGCGGCCGGCCGTAGAACTGGCGCGTGGAGGCATGCACGACGATCGCATCCGGTGCGGCTTCCCGCGCGGCCTGGATCAGCCGGACCTGGGCGACGGCGTTGACGGCGATGTCGGCCAGAGGATCGGCCTGCCCGCCCATATGGCTGGTCTGCGCCGCGAGGTTGAAGATCGCATATGCGCCCTCGCACAACGGGCGCAGATCGATCTCGCGGATATCGCCGCGCACCAGCTCCACCCCGGAACCATCGAGGTTCTTGGGGTTGGCGCCGCCGCCAAACAGGAACCCGTCCAGCGCGACGACCCGCGCGCCCCGCCGCGCCAGCTCATGGCACAAATTGGCGCCGAGGAACCCTGCCCCGCCGGTAACCAAAACCCTGCGACCCGACCAGTCCATGAAAGCTCCCGCGGTTAAGATGCGTTATTTCAGCCGGCAATGATGGCAGTTCGATGGACAAGGCGACCGGAAAAAACCGTCATTGCGAGGAGCGTGAGCGACGAAGCAAACCAGAGCCACCGGCACCCTGGATTGCTTCGTCGCTCACGCTCCTCGCAATGACGGGTGTTTGCGCCCGGCCCAACCGCGTCCGGTGTCAGGGTAGTGCGGCGACGGCGGTGATTTCCACCTTCCATTCCGGCAGCACCAACTTGGCCTCGACGGTAGCCCGAGCGGGCGGGTTCGCTCGGTCGAGCCAGGCATCCCAGGCGCGGTTCATCGCGGCGACATCGCCCATATCGGCCAGGAACACCTGGCAGAACAGCAGGCGGGACTTATCGGTGCCGGCCTCGGCCAACAGCGCGTCGATCTGGCGCAGGACGTCGGCGGTCTGGCCCTCGGCGTCCAGCTTGGGGTCGGACGTGATCTGGCCGGCGAGGTAAACGGTGTTGCCATGGACGACGGCGCCGGAGAGGCGGCCTTCCGGTTGCAGGCGGCGAATGGTCATGTGGATCTCCTGTTTATCGAGTTTCCCGTAGGCTGGCGTGCGGGCCGCACAGCAACCCCAGCATCCAGAGCGCCCCGGCCGTCAGGACGATGGCGGGGCCGGTGGGAATATCGGTGTGGTACGACAGCAGCAACCCCACCACCGAGGAAATCGCGGCCAAAACCACGGACGCCCGCACCTGCCCTTGCAGCGAAGCGGACCAATGGCGCGACGCGATGGCCGGCAGCATCATCAGTCCAACCGACATCAGCGTGCCGAGCGCCACGAACCCGGCAACCACGCACAGAACGACCAGGGCCAGAAAGATCAGGTGCCACAGGCCGCCCTTGCCGCCGGTCGCGGCCATGAAGCCGGGGTCGAGGCTCTCCAAAATCAGCGGCCGCCAGATCAACGCCAGCGCCGGCAGGGTAATCGTCGCCACACCCGCCATCGCGTATAGCGCCGGATCGTCCACCGCCAGCACGCTGCCGAACAGCACATGGGTCAGG
>Ga0214180_1000174_pt1 | contig 24991 bp, 22 predicted proteins | sample TroBogEpilimnion_22_FD_153018 | JGI IMG/M metagenome (GOLD analysis project Ga0214180, IMG submission 153018) | Freshwater microbial communities from Trout Bog Lake, WI - 16OCT2007 epilimnion | ecosystem: Environmental > Aquatic > Freshwater > Lake > Epilimnion/Euphotic zone | place: Trout Bog... | reverse complement strand
GTCTGGTGCTACTCGCACATGTGTTGCTCAATTACATGAACATTTTCCGCGAACCGATCCGGCGATCATCGTCCTCACTAAGGATGCCGATGATCGAATTTTATTGGGCCGACAAAAAGTTTGGCCAGAACATCGCTACTCAACATTTGCTGGTTTTGTCGAAGCCGGTGAATCATTTGAACAATGCGTTGAACGCGAAGTCGCTGAAGAAGTCGGCGTGAAAGTCGCTGAAGTTCATTACTTAGGTTCCCAACCCTGGCCTTTTCCACGTTCTTTGATGGTTGCCTTTGAAGCGATCATCAGCGATCCAGAAAATGCACGCCCCGATGGCGAGGAGATCGTAGAGATTCGTTGGTTTGATCGTGAGTCGATGCGCCAAGCGGTCGAAGAAGGAACTCTCTTGCTGCCCCCAGCAATGAGCGTGGCACGAGCCATGATTGATGCTTGGTACGGAAGTGATCGGCAACCACTAGTAACACCTGAAACGTGGCGCAGTTAACACATGAACGCCGAAGCAATTCTTGAAGGACTCGACCCGGAACAGCGGGAAGCTGTGTTGCATACGCGCGGCCCAGTCTGTGTAATTGCTGGTGCCGGAACCGGTAAGACTCGGGTGATTACACATCGAATCGCTTATGCAATCGCTACCGGCGTAGCTGACCCAAATAAGACGCTCGCGCTCACTTTTACCGCTCGAGCAGCAGGCGAGATGCGAGCAAGGCTGCGGACTCTAGGCGTACCAAACGCCACTGCGCGTACCTTTCATAGCGCCGCGCTCAAGCAACTCATGTATTTCTGGCCATACTCTTTTGGCGGTTCCTTTCCCAAATTGCTTACAACCAAGGCTGGATTCTTATCAGAGGCGATGGGCCGAAGTGACACAACGCTCGTTCCTGGCGTAGCAACTCTGCGCGAAATCAGTAGCGAGATTGAATGGGCAAAATCAATAGAGACCTCTCCTGCTGATTATGCAGAAGCTGCAAAAAATGCGGCACGTGCTCTTCGCATTCCTAATGGTCGGTCAGATCGCGAAAATTATTTTGAGATTGCAAAGGTCTATCAAGCATATGAGACGCTCAAACAACAAGAGCGAGTGATCGATTTCGAAGATGTGCTCTTGCTAACTGTAGGAATGCTCGAAGAAGATCGCGATGTGCGCGAGCGAGTGCGCGATCAGTATCGCTACTTCACGGTCGATGAATATCAAGACGTCTCACCACTACAACAACGTTTGCTCAATCTTTGGCTAGGTAATCGTGATGACATTTGCGTAGTGGGGGATGCGGCACAAACCATCTACTCATTCGCCGGTGCAACATCAACATTCTTACTCGGATTCACTCAGCGCTTTCCATCGGCTGCAGTTGTGCGACTCAATCGTGGCTATCGTTCAACGCCAGAGATTATTTCGATGGCCAATGCTGTTTTGCGAAGTTCTAGTGAGAACACCAGCCATGAGCTGGTTTCGATGAATGAACGCGGTGGGGAACTCGACATTCGAGGCTTTTCAGATTCGCGAGGCGAGGTTGGGGCGGTGGTGGAGCGAATCGCATCACTCGTGAAGAGTGGCGAAGAGATCGCGATCTTGGCCAGAACAAATGCGCAGCTAGATCCCTTCGAGGCAGCTCTCAAAGCACGAAATATTGAGACCCAACTCAAGAGCTCTGAGAGATTTTTTGATCGTATCGATGTGAAAGATGCGATGCGCACAATTCGCAGCGCCTCAGTACTTCCTGTCGAAGGGGATTGGATTGCCGAGCTCACTTCAGTCCTGCGCCCTTTTGGTCAAGGGGATTATGTCCGCGCCTTTATCTCCCTGGCCCAAGAGATGAAGCGCAATGGGGTGGATAGCCCGATGGCGCTACGCGCCTTCTTGCGAGAGTTAGAAGATCGAGCCGAGCAGAACAATCCACCTGCGCTGCCAGGTGTCGTGCTCAGCACGCTCCACGCGGCAAAAGGTTTGGAGTGGGATCAGGTATTTCTCGTGGGGGTCAACGAGGGATCACTTCCTTTTGCGGGTTCAGAGGGCTCCGATGCGCTCTTGGAAGAAGAGCGACGCCTCTTTTATGTGGGAATTACCCGCGCCAAGCGAGCTGCGCATATCTCCTATGCGGGTGCTCCGAGCCTCTTCCTGGCCCCGCTCGTTTAGCCACAGCTTGGCCACCTAAGAGCCTCGATTAATTCGGTTGCGCGGTGCAATCACGATGCCTTACCCTTTTAGCAAGTAATCGATCACGATTACCGACAGAGGAGGCAGTTGTGTCAATGACACTCGTAAATTCAGGTACATCACGTACCTCAGTTTGCGCTGCCTTCGCAACAACACATTCACATACCGCTACATCCCGCGCGGCATATTCATGGTCAGCCAAGAATTTTGCAGACTATGGATGGCGCGGAACCTGGAGTTCGATTCGGTAAAACCGAAAAGACCCACCAGGGGCCGCACATCCAATCGGATGAGCGGTCCTTTTTCTTTTGCAGCAAAACTGTAAAAAATTTAGGTAAGAAATATAGGAACAAGAGATGGAGGTGAGAGCAATGACTGTTCTCTTCAGTGAATTGTTGGTCCCGGGGTGGGCTGATGAGAAGATGATTGGACTCAATGATGTAACGGGTGAGATTGCCTTGCCATGTCACAGCGCTGACCCCGAGCTCTTCTTTGCCGAAGATCAAGCCAGTATCAGCGCGGCTAAGGCCGCGTGTGCAAAATGTCCGATGATCGCTGCCTGTTTAGAGGGAGCGCTCTCACGCATGGAGCCATGTGGAGTCTGGGGCGGGGAGCTATTTGTCGACGGTCGAGCAGTTGCAGCAAAGCGCACTGTTGGACGTCCGCGCAGAACGATTGAGAATCCAGGTAGTGCAGAGGTTGCGCTCGCTAGTTAGTGCATCCGCCCACTAGTTAGTGCATCCGCCCATCAATTGGTGCATCCGCACTCACCATGGTGTGCCCAATATCGTCTCTCAGGTTGCTCCAAGGGCTTGAGCAGGTCGAGCCAGATCGATGCCCCGAGCAAGGGTGAAGTTCCGGTTGCAATGAACTCTGCAACAAGAGCGCTCACTAGACCTGCAACGCGCGCAATTGTTGCACTAGTCAATTCTCCTCGAATCGCCTCAACGGCTGTTGGCAAGCGCGCATCGCGTTTTGTCAGCGCCACACAGCGCAAACATGCGCTTTTGCCAGGGATCACCAGCGGTCCTATCTCTAAATGAGCCCCAATTACTTGGCTTATATGAATGTAATTTGTACCTTCACTCATCCAGCGTTGAACATAATCCCACTCAATAGGAACAGTAGAAATAATTAAATCAGGCGCAGCCTTTGCCACGCTCTCACCGTTTGGTAGCGCAGACTCGCGAATAATTTCTTTATGAAAGTCATTTCGTAGCTTTCCCACATCGCTCATTCGAGTAGTCATGGTGCAGAGATCGTGGGGAGTAATGTGAAGTGCAACCTGGCCGCGAGTAATAATTCGAGAATGCACAATTCCCATAGATTGCAAAAGTGCGAGCAAAGTTCGTGCCAGTCGATTCTCACCTGAAATCAAAATTGTGTAACGTGATCTCGCTTCGAGCTCACCTGCGCCACCATCTGTGCGACCTTCTCGGTGGGTGATCAGGTCTAATTCTAATTTTTGCTGATCTGCCCGAAAACTGTTGCCGACTTCGCCATGGGTCGTGCTCACCGATTGGCGTCGCTGCGGCGTGGCACTGAACTCAAGGAGTCCGGCAGATAGCAGCGCGCTGGCGACTTCGGTGACCTCGTATGGGTCTAACCGAAGCGCAGCTGCGATCTCGGTAATTCGGTGTGATCCGTCAAAAGCTCGAGCGATTGCGGCGAGCTGTGAGTCAGTAAATTGCACTCCATGTGTTTGTAGCCCGATAAATGATCCAATAAATGGTTCTGTGTGAAGTAGCTGAACACCTGCTTTTAGTCGTGGGTAGCTGCTCATCTGGGAAGAATCTCATTCGTGTAGCGAACGCGTTCGCCTCAGGCGACCTCCTGTGGACAAGAAAAAAACAACCCCACCTCAGTGTCGAGGTGGGGTTGTTCTCAATGTTGAGACGTACGTGTGTTAAGCCTTGCCCAAGATACGGTTTACCTTGGTGCCACACACTGGGCAGATGCCCTGTGCCATACGGCGACCAGATTCGGAAACCTTGACGTGACCTTCGAAGGCACGCTTCTCTTTGCACTTAACGCAGTAGGCCTCGCCCTTGTATTCCTCAGCCATGATGACCCTCCTATCGCCACACTTACCTTGCCGTGATGGGTAACTGCCTGGCAGTTTGCTCATCGTGGGCTCCGGGAGGTTCCCGAAGCGAGCGTGTGTACGAGAGCACAGTACCCCCGTTTACGCTCAGATCGGGGGATTTCACGCTCAGCCTGTGCGTAAAAAATTATCAGCTCAGTTCGGGAATTGCCGCCAATCCTGCCTCAAATCCCTCAAGGAAGGCCTCCGCCTGCTCTTTCTCGGGAAATCTGCTCAGGAACTCCTCGAAATCGGCTCCGTGGCCGGGAATTCGAAGGTGGATCAGCTCGTGGTAAAGCACGTAGGCGATCGCATAGCGAGGTGCGCCATTGAGGCGAAGTGAGATGCGAATGGTGCCATCACCTGTGGTGCACGAACCCCAGCGCTCGCGCATGGAGCGCCAGCTGATGGAGGCTGGACGTTCGTGGAAGTCGGGTAGATAGGTAGCGATTAGTTCTGCGGCCATCTCGGCCAGGTCGTTATCGCTGCTTCGGCTTTTAGCTTCGCGGCGTAGCACGCTGGCGATCATCTCCGGAATGATCGCGTACTCATCACGGCGTGAGAGCCGGTCAGGGATATGAATTTCAATAATGCCATTGTGGCGATAGGCGCTGATGCTGCGAGTCCGGCGAGAACTACGTACGACTCGAAATTCGGGGAGATTGTCGGGCAAGATCGGCAGGCTTCGAGCAGAGAGGCGTTTTTGTCGGTGGAAAGTTTCGCTGCTCACGGGCGTGAAGGTATCTCCGAAGATTGAATCTTGGAAAAAATTATCCACCGATTCCACCAGTTATCCCCTGTTTCTCCACAGCCTTATCAACAAGTCTAGGTAGTCAATTCTGGCATTTCTTTTTGATTATCGCGCCAAGTTGGCATAGGTTTCACGCACCAAGTCCTCGGATAACCGTTTCTATATCAGCAAGGGGAAGGCTGATATCGAATTGTGCGCCCGGGGATTTGGCTTTTTATTGCCCTGTTAAAGCTCTATGAATCACCCAGTAAATCCCGATTAAAGAAGCCCTGAGAGATCATCAGGCACTGTCGTGCTGGCCAAAAATCCAGCGGGATCAGCAAGATCTTCTGCTGTTGGCAAGAGCGTTGGATCTTCCCAACGATGATCACGAACTTCTATTGCAGAAGCAGATGATGATGCTTGAGCGGATGAGGCAGAAGCAGATGATGAACTTTCTGTTGCACCAGCAATTGTGTAAATCTCATTCCAAAAGTTTGCGCACTCGCGCATCTTGCGTGGTGACACTTCTAAGCCAAGGAGCGATGCAAAGAGTTGTTGTGTTGGCGCACTGGTAATGCGAGCACGTCGATGAGTCTCTTGCAGTGCGCTCAACGATGGCAAACGATCAGCAGCACTCAATGTAGTGATGTGATCAATCCAGCCTTCGATTAATGCAAGTGTCATCTCTAATTTTGCAAGTGCAGCGCTCTGTGCCGGGCTCTGTTCTGGTTGGAACATTCCGTTATTAATTGCAAGCGTTATCGATTCTGGATTATTAATGTCGAGTTCACCTGAGTTAAGCGCGCTCTCGGCTTGGTTCTGGATGGAAGTGATATCAACGGTGATTCCTTTTCCGTATGCGGTAATTAAGTCACGCACGTAATCGGGGAGCCATGGGGTATGAGCAAAGAGGCGATTTGCAGCTACTTCACGCAGCGCAAGATAAATCATTATCTCCTGCTCTGGAATATCTAGACCCTCGCCCCACTTAGCGATATTTTGTGGGATCAAGTGCGTTCCGTGCTTTGTAAAGAGCGGAAGCGCTACATCGTTTGCCCCGGTGATATTTACTGCTAACGCGCCAATGGATTGACCGAGTTGACCAGCGATCAAAGAGCCCATGAAACCGCGCATTACTGGGAGAAAGTTGTCGAGTGAAAAACTTGAGCGCATCTCTTCTGGAATCTCTGGAGAAATTTCTCCCATAACTTTTACGAGTGCTTCGGCCATGCCTTGCGCAAGTGGTTCAACAAGTTTCTGCCAACCTGCTAGTGATGACTCCATCCACTCTCTTCTTGTCCAAGCAAGGTCGGAGTTAAAAGCGCTCATCGGGAATTGGGTTTTATCTTCAATCCACGTATTCGCAATGGCGCACGCCTCGGAAATTTTTGCCAGATCGGTTGTGCCGACAGGAAGATCATTGTGGGTGGCAAGGAATTTCCGCGCGCCTTCACGCAGCGCCGCGGTTGCAAGCATCGGAGACCCTTGAGGGATCGGTCCGCCAAAAATTCCTTCGTTCGGGGTAAATCCAAAACCGCTCATTCATCACCTCGCATCAAGAGATCGCTTCTTAAGAACTAGTCCCGATCGGGAATCCATTCGAGACTCTATCTACCTCAACAAGGAATTTCTCCGTAATGTTCCCGCATAAGAAAAACTTTTCTCGGTCTTTCACAAGCACCTCAAAGGCAGTCCCGACCTGAAGGCTGACCACAGTTGAGGTAGGGTTGGAATATGTCGCACTCAACCGCTTTCGCCGCCCTGATCTGGTGGGTTATCCCGCTTATCGGCGTCAGTGGAGCCATTGGCTACGTGATCTGGACCTCTAAGTACAAAGATAAGTTCGATAACGAGACCAATCGCTCGGTCAGCAAGTTTCAGCTCTTCCAGGAGACTCTCCGAGAGCCCTCCAACCAGGTTCAGGCAGCCGGCAGCGCTGGCTCCGGTGGGAACCTCAGAGCTTTAGGCGGTCACGAAGGGCAAGCGGAGCAACAGTAGAGTTGGGGTATGAGTTCATTCCAATTCCCAAATAACCCTTTCGGCAATCGCGGACCCAGCCGTCCGAGTGGAGTGGGCGGCCGTAGAGGCCCAAGTACCTTGGGATATGTATTCATCGCACTGGCAATCATCGTCATAGCGCTGGTCTCACTCACTGGCTTTTATACAAACCTGCTCTGGTTTCGTTCAGTAAATTTCACAACGGTCTGGAAGACCACACTTTTCACCAAGGCTGAACTCTTCGTGGTCTTTGGGCTATTGACCTCACTCATCATTTCCAGCAACGTCTTCATTGCCTATCGCAGACGTCCTATCTATGTACCACTCAACGCCGAGGTTGACTTGCTCGAGAAATATCGCAGTCAGCTCGATCCACTTCGTAGATATGCACTAGCTGCAATTGCGCTTATCACTTTTTATTTCGCAGGAAATACTGGCGCCAAGTTGTGGAGCACCTGGCTTCAATATAAGAACTCCACGAGCTTTGGCATCAAAGATCCGCAATTCCATCTCGATATCTCATTTTTCGTCTTCAAACTTCCGATGCTTGAAGCTCTCATCTCATGGGCCATTTCAACTCTTGCAATCACGCTCTTAGCGACGCTGGCTGTCCATTATCTTTATGGGGGAATTCGCCCACAAGTGCGCCAAGATCGCACAACCGTCGCTGCACGAGTTCAAATCTCGGTACTCCTAGGAATTCTCGTTCTGATCAAAGCGGTTGCATATTGGTTTGATCGTTATGATTTAGCCCTTCACACGGGAAGTCTCTTTACTGGACTTTCATATACCGACGTCAATGCAGTTCTTCCAGCAAAATCCATTTTGACTGGAATTGCCATCATCTGTGCACTCCTCTTTTTTGCAAACATCATTCGCAGATCATGGGTCTTGCCGGCCGCTGGTGTGGCGCTGATGGTGATCTCATCAGTGTTAATCGCGGGGCTCTATCCAGCATTCATTCAAACATTCACAGTTAAGCCAAGTGAGTCGAATAAGGAAGCTCCGTACATTCAGCGCAACATCAATGCAACCCGGGCTGCTTACGGTTTAGATAATGTCACCATCAAGGATTACCCAGCAATCATTTCAACGACACCTGGGCAACTCTCAAAGGACACCTCCAATATTGCTAACGCACGCCTGCTTGATCCAGATGTACTTTCGTCGACTTTCCGCCAGCTCCAACAGATTAAGCCTTATTACACCTTTCCTGATGCGTTAGATGTCGACCGCTACACGGTCAATGGCAAAAAGCAGGATATGGTCGTGTCTGTTCGTGAACTCAGTATTGCTGGTAGCCCAGCGCAAAACTGGATTAATGATCACCTTGTTTACACCCATGGATTTGGATTTGTAGCAGCACCAACAAATGTTGTTGATGCCGATGGAAAGCCAAGTTTCACCGTTGGAAATATCCCACCTTCAAATGGCCTCGGTGCATTTGAGCCACGCATTTACTTTGGTGAAAACGTTCCTGGATATTCGATCGTAGGCGGGACTGCTAAGAGCACGCCGAATGAACTTGATTATCCAGATGATTCGCAAGCCAGCGGACAACAGAACTACACCTACACCGGAAAAGGTGGTGTCCCAATGGGAAGCGCCTTTACTCGCTTGCTCTTTGCAATCAAGTACAAGGATCAACAGATTCTTCTCTCGAACTTGATCAACAAAGATTCGAAAATTCTCTTTGATCGTTCACCATTAGTGCGCGTGCAAAAAGTTGCCCCATGGCTCACCCTTGATGGAAATCCATATCCAGCGGTTGTGAATGGTCGCATTCTGTGGATCATTGATGGCTACACCACCAGTGCTGGATATCCATATGCAGCAAACGAAAATCTTGCAGCGGCTACAACGGATTCAGTGACTGACAACATGTCATCTGTGACAACCCTGCCAAACCAGAACGTGAACTACATTCGCAATTCTGTGAAAGCAACCGTCGATGCTTACGATGGCACTGTGACGTTGTATCAATGGGATGCAAACGATCCAGTCCTTAAGACATGGAGCAAGGCGTACCCAGGCACGGTTCTCCCTAAGAGCGCGATGTCCTCACAGTTACTCGCACACATTCGCTACCCACAAGGGCTCTTCGAAGTTCAGCGCGATGTGCTCAGTACCTATCACGTAGATAGCGCAGCGGCCTATTACGGCGGTCAAGATTTCTGGCGCGTGCCATCTGATCCATCATCCAATGGTGCCAACGCTGGAAACCAGCCCCCTACCTATCAGACGCTGCAATTGCCAGGTTCTACGAGCTCTAATTTCTCATTGTCTACTTCATTTGTGCCACGTGGCGGTCGTCAAAACCTCACTGCGTTTGCAGTCGTGAATTCAGATAATGGTCCGGATTACGGCAAGATCACAGTTCTGCAATTGCCGCGTTCGACAAATATCTCTGGACCATCACAAGTTGCCTCTAACTTTGAGGCTAACCCAACAGTCGCACAGACACTGTCGTTGTTGCGACAAGGTGGATCAGATGTTGTGCTCGGAAATATGTTGACCTTGCCAGTAGGCGGTGGACTGCTCTATATCCAACCGGTTTATGTTCGAGCAACCGCAAACTCTTCATCATTCCCATTGTTGCAAAAAGTGTTGGTCTCCTTTGGTGATCAAATTGGATTTGGCAACACACTTCAAGATGCACTCAACCAAGTATTTGGTGGAAGTTCCGGCGCAACCATCAATAGCACTACAGGCAGCGTCTCTAGCGTTCCAACAGCAACAGTTGGAACGTCATCTCTGAAGCAAGCACTCGCTGATGCACAAGCCGCATTAAACGCCGCTAATCAAGCGTTGAAGAACGGTGATTTTGCAGCATATGGTCAGGCGCAAAGTCAGTTGAAGGCGGCTATTGCAGCGGCTATTGCAGCGCAGGGGAAGTAGCTGCAACGATAGAGAAGCAGCGCAAGGCAAGTAGCTCAGTTTGGGTTATTCGAGCTTATCTCGTAGTATTGGACTACCGACGCGGGGTGGAGCAGCTCGGTAGCTCGCTGGGCTCATAACCCAGAGGTCATAGGTTCAAATCCTGTCCCCGCTACTATGAATTACCTTTACGACCCATCAGCCGATGAGCTTGTGGCGTTGTGTGCAACTAAAACAGTCGAGGCAATCGCCGATGCATGGCGCGATCTTCGTCGTGCACAAATCGTCATCACTGGTGGTCGCACCGGCTATGCCAGCGCTAAGGCCATTGATACCGCGCTCTTTCGTCTGATCCGCGAGAACGAGAGCTTTGAAGGTTCCGTTGTTCATATCTGGTTTAGCGATGAACGCTTTGTGCCAGCGAGTGATGCACAGCGCAACGACGGCGCACTCATCGAAGCATTTTCGCTCTCTAAATCTCATTGCGTCTTTCATCGCGTGGAGTCAGAAGGGGAGTTGGCGGCTGCCGCAAGTGCCTATGCTCGCGACCTTGAACTCGAAATCGGCAGTAAAGCCTTTGATGCCGTTGTGCTCAGCATGGGTGAAGATGGTCACATCGCCTCGCTCTTCCCTGGGATTCTCGACCCACAGGAGCCACGCGCTGCGATAGCCGTCAGCAATTCCCCGAAAGAACCCCCTATGCGCGTATCGCTCTCACTTGTGCGACTCGCACATGCGCATTCGATTTATATTTTTTGCCTTGGAGAAGGCAAAATAGAGGCACTCAAAGCCGTTCAAAGTGGACCGGTTGGCCTGTTAGATAAGAGTTCACCAAGCGGACAGATCTACATCCTTACAGATCTCAAGCCCGATGCTCTTTAATGTCTTTACCTAATCGTTTCCTAATCTAAACCTAATGAGTCAGGGAGATTCACAGATGAGCGTGCAGATCACAATTGTTGGACTTGGCCGAATGGGCGCAAATATCGCTCGTCGTATTAAGAGCCATGCAACAAGCCCAATCTCTATCAGCGTTTTCGACGTTAATCCAGAGACTGTTAAGAGTGTGAGCGCAGAAGGCTTCACACCGCTCTCATCTCTTGCTGATCTTGCACAATATAACGATCCTGCTAACCCACAATTTGTCTGGGTGATGGTTCCTGCAGAAGTAACTCAGCAGACCATTCATGCTGTCGCAGAACATCTCGCTGCCGGTTCAACGATTATCGATGGCGGAAATACTTTCTATCGCGATGACATTGCCAACGCGCAATGGCTTGCAACCAAGGGAATCAACTTTGTTGATGTCGGTACAAGTGGCGGCGTGTATGGACTTGAGCGCGGTTATTCGCTCATGATTGGTGGCGAGAAGGCGATCGTTGAGCGTCTTGACCCAATCTTTAAAGCAATGTGCCCAGGTGTGGAATCCGCCGAGCGCACACCAGGAAAAGACGGTGCACCATCACAAGCTGAATACGGTTACTACCACTGCGGCCCAATCGGTTCTGGCCACTTCATCAAGATGGTTCACAATGGAATTGAGTACGGTGCCATGGCTGCTTATGCCGAAGGCCTAAACCTCATTCATGCGGCAGCCCAAGGAATCAAGCACCCAACTGCTGTTGGCGATCACACCGAAACCAAGTACGACTTCAACATGACAGAGATTACGGAAGTCTGGCGTCGGGGTTCGGTTGTTGCCTCATGGTTGCTCGACCTCACCGCTACTGCTTACGAAGAGGATCCAGAGCTAGCATCATATGAAGGTTCAGTTTCAGATTCTGGTGAAGGTCGTTGGACTGTCCAGACTGCAATCGATGCTGGAGTTCCTGCCAATGTTTTGAGCGCATCTCTTATGGGTCGCTTCACATCACGTGGCAACGATCTCTATGCCAACAAGGTTTTATCTGCAATGCGTAAGAAGTTCGGTGGACACGTGGAAGCGAAGAAAAAGTAGATGAGTGCTCGTAAAGTAGCGATTGAAGAAGCAGATGTTCTCGTTCTTTTTGGTGCAACTGGTGATTTAGCAAAGAAAAAATTATTTCCTGCGCTTTATAGCATGGCCAAGCACGACTCGCTTAACTGTGACGTTGTTGGCGTTGCTTCTACCAAATGGGACCACGAACAGTTTGTAGCCCATGCGGTTGACGCAATCAGTAAAGTTTTTCCTGATCCAGATCCAAAGATCTTGGCAGATCTCGATCGCGAACTTAATCTCGTCGTCGGTGATTACTCACAAGACAAACTCTACGAAGATTTGGCAGAAACCCTCAAAGATAAAAAGACTCCGGTCATCTATCTTGCGATTCCACCAGCATTCTTTGGCAATGTCACAAAAGGTTTGGCACGCGTTGGTCTGACTGGACGTTGCCGCCTGGTTGTTGAAAAGCCATTTGGACGTGACCTTCAGAGCGCAATTCACCTTCAAGATGAGCTCGAAGAAGTGCTTACAGAAGATCGCATTTTCCGTATCGACCACTATCTCGGCAAAGAGTCGGTCGAAGATATTCTGGTTTTCCGTTTTGCTAACTCAATCTGGGAGCCGCTCTGGAATCACCGCTATATCAATAGCGTGCAGATCACCATGGCAGAAGACTTCGGGGTCGAAGGTCGTGGAGCTTTCTATGATGGCGTAGGTGCTATCCGCGATGTGCTTCAAAACCACTTGCTCCAAGTACTCGCGCTGATTGCGATGGAGCCACCCGCAGATCTCTCATCACAAAATATGGAAGATGAGAAGCTCAAAGTATTTCGTGCGATCGCACCGCTGCATCCAGAGAGCGTTGTTCGCGGACAGTATGTGGGATATCTCGATGAAGCTGGCGTAGCAACTGGTTCGACCACCGAGACCTATGCAGCAGCCGTTGTCCATATCGACAACTGGCGCTGGTCTGGTGTGCCGTTTTATTTGCGCACTGGTAAAGCGTTAGCTGAAACTACACTTGAAGTAATTGTTGAGTTCAAGCAACCACCTCGCATGCTCTTTGCAGAGACTCAAGTCGGTTCACCAAACCTCTTGCGTTTCCGTCTTGGAAAGCGCGATGGCGTGGATATCGAGCTACAAGCCAAGTCACCTGGTGACTCGCTGAAGACCGAGCCGGTCAAACTCACTGTTGAATTTTCCGCTGCCCTCGGTGAGCGCCAAGAAGCATACGAGCGCTTACTTCGTGCTGCTATCGCTGGTGATCACATGCGCTTTACTCGCATCGACTCAGTCCTTGAGACCTGGCGTATTGTTGAAAAAATTATCAACAATGAGCCGCATCTCTTCCCTTACTTCAAGGGATCATGGGGCCCAGAGCGCGCAGAAGAACTTACTCCAAATGGTTGGTTAGAACTCTAACCAACCAACTCTTGGTTGATCGAGAAGGCGGCGTATGCAATGCCGTCGATCGCAAAGACTTGGTCTGCGCCAGCGGCAATAGCCTGATTAATTTCACTGTGAAATGGCGTCGTTGCACGGGCAATGACTTCAGGGCGACCTAATAGCAACGTTGCGCCATTTGATAGTGAGCGTGCGGAATGACCTTGAGCAGAGTTAAAAGAATAGTTGCCGAGCGAAACCGGCGCGGTGCCAGCGCTGTGGAGATACTCCGCAAGAGCTTGGCGGGCTTGATCTTCTGAATCAGATCCTTGCGTTACAAGTGCTGCGAGCTGCGAGCGAATAACGACAGGATCAAGACTGGTTTCAGAATTTTCTCCCAGCGGTGCTGGGACGATACAAAAATTTTTTACTACCCAGATTCGCGCGGGTGCAGCAATTTCTGTGCTGACTTTGCTCTTCTTCTTACCAAACCAGAGAAACTTCATCCGTTGAGTGCCTTCAGAAAATCGTTGTGCAACAGACCATTTGATGAGACGCCGTTACCGCCATGCGAACCTGGCTTGCCGTCAAGATTTGTAAATTGCCCACCAGCCTCTCGCACGATGACATCGAGTGCAGCCATATCCCAGAGTGCCAATACTGGTTCAACTGCGATATCTACTGCTCCTTCTGCAACCAACATATGCGACCAGAAATCTCCTAGACCACGTGTGCGCCAGATTGATTCTTGAAGTGAGAGCATTGCGCTTTTACGCGAGCCCCAACCAACAAGGTCGGAATAAGAGAGCGATGCATCTTTAAGTTCTTTGACCGCCGACACATGAATCTTCTTTGCAGCGGCCTTGTTTTCAATAACAAATGCACCGCTACCTTTGCTGGCATACCAACGACGATAAAGCGCAGGTGCGCTAACCACTCCAACAACAACTTCGTGTTCTGGATTGCATAGTCCAATCAGAGTCGCCCACGTCGGCACGCCGCGTAAGAAATTCTTGGTGCCATCGATCGGGTCGACAACCCAGTAATAGTCACCGCGTGAAAGATCTGGTGTGCCAAATTCTTCGCCCACTACAAGGTCTGCTGGACGCTCGTTGCTCAAGAGTATGCGAATCGCAGTTTCGGTCGCCATATCGGCATCTGTTACCGGCGTGAGATCGGGCTTGGTTTCAATAACCAAGTCGAGCGCCTGATAGCGCTGCTGCGTAATGGAGTCGGCCAAATCAGCCATCGTCAGCGCTAATTGCAGGTCGGCAGCTAAATCTCTCATGCGCCAAGTTTACCTTCACGTAAGAGACCCCGGAGATTGGCCAGGCGAGTGAGGGCAGCAGGGTCTGTAATCATTGAATTAAGCGCACAATCGGCTTCATCGTGGCTGCAGTTGCGAGGGCAATGCTCGATCGCTTCTTTGAATTCAGAGAACGCACCAATTACTCGATCACGCTCAACATGCGCCAATCCAAATGAACGCACACCTGGGGTATCGATGATCCAACCATTTTTTTCGTTGAGTTCTAGCGCTACAGCGCTTGAAGAAGTATGGCGTCCGCGCCCAGTTACGTCGTTGACATCGCCGGTCGCACGATTGGCTTGATCCACCAAAGCATTTACCAACGTTGACTTACCGACTCCAGAGTGTCCCAAAAGAACTGTGCGTTTGTTGGCTAATTTTCCGCGAAGCGCAGTCAGATCGCAGCCTTGTTGTACTGCAAGGTGTTCGATACCTAGCGTGTCATACGGCGCTAAAAATTCAGTGGGGTCAGCCAAATCGCATTTGGTCATAATGATGATTGGCTTTATGCCTTGGTCGAATGCAACAACGAGCGCGCGATCAACAAATCCGTGACGTGGTTCTGGGTTTGCCACCGCAAGAACAATCGCAATCTGATCGACATTAGAGACAATCATTCGCTCAAAACCAGCATCATCTTCGACAGTGCGGGTGAGAACATTCGCGCGCGGTTCCACTGTGACGATGCGCGCCAGCGTTCCTTCAGCTCCCGAAATATCACCAACGATGCGCACAATGTCACCGACCACCACAGATTTCTTTCCGAGCTCGCGTGCCTTCATGGCAGTGACAATTCGACCTTGGTGCTCACCGTTTTCAATCAGGCAGGTAGAGCGACCACGATCAACAGCCACTACACGTGCGCTATCTGCTCGTGAGTAATCGGGGCGATCTTTAGTTCGCGGTCGAGATGAACGCTTGGGACGAATTCGAACATCGTCCTCATCGAACTCACGCGGAGTCACTTTCCGCCGTTCAAAAGCTGCTGCCAAGCACCAGGAAAATCTGGCAAGGTCTTTTGGGTGGTTGCGATATTTTCAACCTCGATACCTTCAATGCGAAGGCCGATCATTGCACCAGCCGTTGCTAGGCGGTGATCTTCATAGGTGTGGAAAATACCGGCATGAAGTGGGCTTGGCTCTATTCGAAGCGCGGTTGGCTCTTCGGTGACCTTGCCCCCGAGTCCATTAATTTCGGTAGCCAGCGCTGCCAGTCGGTCGGTCTCATGCAGGCGCAGGTGGCCGATGCCGCGCAAATACGACGGAGTATTGGCTAGCGCGCAGAGCGCCGCAATCGATGGCGTCAGTTCGCCAACATCGTGAAGGTCGATATCAATTCCATGAATTTCACCCGTGCCAGTGATCGCTAGATCATTGCCAATAAATTCAACGCCTGCGCCCATCTCCGTAAAGATTGCACGAAGTGCGTCGCCAGGTTGGGTGGTGGATTTTGGCCAATCATGGATAACTACTGTGCCGCCTGAAATCATTGCAGCGCCCATAAACGGTGCTGCATTTGAAAGATCCGGTTCGATCACCGAGTCTGATCCGTGCATGGTTGTTGGCATGACCTGCCAGGTATTTTCACTCACATTAACCTGGACACCTTTTTCACGGAGCATTCCCACTGTCATGTCGATATGTGGAAGTGATGGGAGAGAAGTGCCAGTATGAACAACGGTGATGCCTTCCTTGGTTGCAGGGGCAACAAGTAAAAGGGATGAGATAAATTGTGATGAAGAACTAGCATCAACTTCGACCACTCCGCCGCGAAGTTGGCCGTTGGCGTTGAGCGTCATCGGCAAGCTGTAGCGTGAACCGTGTTCAATGAGAACGCCGAGTGATTCAAGCGCTGCGATTACTGGACCGAGCGGGCGTTCATGAGATCTGGCATCGCCATCAAAGTGGATAAGCCCATGTGCCATGGCTGCCACAGGAGGAAGAAAGCGCATCACAGTGCCAGCATTACCTACATCAATCTGAGCCGGGCCATAGAGCGGTGCTGGGGTAATAGTGAGATCGCCATTTGCCGCTTCTTCAATCCCCACGCCAAGTGCTTTCAGTCCGCCGATCATCAGAGCGGAGTCGCGTGAGTGCAACGGCCGGCGCAAGAGTGATGGTGAATCTGAGAGCGCGGCCAAAATGAGGGCGCGGTTGGTTACCGATTTAGAGCCCGGAATCGTGATCGAGGCGTTGACAGCTCTGCGGCCTTGAAAGGGAGCGCGCCAGAGATTCATCGGTTCGGTCATAGTGGCTTCATCCTACTGGAGCGCCAACGAGGGCCGATGAGCTGTTTTTTTGGGAATAATTTCGTTCAAGATTCGGTTGAAGGGGTATGGCGGTAGCCTTGTGCCCGATGGATGAAAGAACGGGCAGCGAGTTAGCGGTTGTTGATCCCACAACCGAAACTTTGGCGCAGCAAAAAGCACGATTTGAGCGCGATGCCTTCCAGTACACCAGCCAGCTTTATGCGGCAGCCTTGCGCTACACCAAAAATGAACATGATGCCCAAGACTTGGTTCAAGATACATATGCAAAGGCATTTACTGCTTTTCACCAATTCACTCCTGGCACCAACCTCAAAGCCTGGCTCTATCGAATCCTCACCACAACTTTCATTAATGCTTATCGCAAAGATCAGCGCCGTCCGCAGCTTGCCGCTGGCGAGTTAGAAGATTGGCAGATTCACGACGCTGCTAGCCACACAAGTGATCAAGGCAAGTCGGCCGAGGATGAAGTACTCGATCAGATTGCTGATATCGATGTGAAATCAGCGCTCGCCGCGCTCCCTGAAGAATTTCGAATGGCTGTTTATCTCGTCGATGTAGAAGGTTTCTCTTATAAAGAAGTTGCAGAAATTGTGGGAGTTCCGACCGGAACTGTGATGTCACGGCTCCACCGTGGTCGCAAACTCTTGCGCGAAGCGCTGGGCGACTATGCCAAAGAGCGCGGCTTCAACAAGAGTGCGAAAGGGGGATCCGATGAGTAATCTCGAGATCGCCTGCAACGAAGTCCAAGAGATTCTTGTGCTCTTCATCGACCACGAACTTCCTTCTGAAGATCAGTATCCAGTAGTTGAGTTCCACTTCCAGCAATGCGAGCCTTGCTATGAACTGCTCGAACACGAGCGAGCTGCAATTTCTATGATGCAAGATCTCCTTCGCGGAAGTTGCTCCGAGAGCGCCCCAGAAGAACTCCATGCTCGGATTCGTGCGACGATCGATCAACTAGCAAGCGGTTTTAGCGGGTCGGGATCGGTTGAGTATTACTCGCAAACCACGATTACCGAGATCACATTCGATGGCACTACTTCTATCGAAATTACTCAAGAGTTCACCCAAGAGATTCGCCACGATTTTCCTCGCGAGTAAAAACCGAAATTTTTAGGCTTTGCCCTATAAGTTATTGGGCATGGAAGAAGAAGCCAAGCTAAGAGCGGGTGAAAGCGCGCTCGGATCAATCGGCATGGCCTCGCTCACCGTTCGACCGCTTGATACCGGAATCGCTCAAGGTTTTAGCGATCTACCCGTCCTAGGCACCACTGCAACACTTTCAGTGATCGAAAGCGCTTGCTCTGCAGCTATCGCGGAATTTTTGGAACCTAGCCAAACCTCGTTCACCGTTGGGGTTGCGGTACAGGTTCGCGGCACCGTCTCGGTTGGGAGTGAAGTTCGCGCGTTGGTGCGTGCTGCAGAACTAGAAGATGATGTCCTGCTCTTTGATTGTGAAGTGCACCAAGAACAACGAATAATCGCCGTTGCGCAATTGCAACGGCGATTAGTAGATCGTGTTTCTTTTATGGCACGTAGCGCGGCAGAGAATCTGCGCCCTACAGATGTTGCTAGTTAATAATTAATTAAGCCTTCTTTGTCGCCCAGAAAATTTCTGCGATCTCATCGATCTTTGCAAGTAATTTATCTGCAACCGCAACATCGTTTGTTCCCTTTGTTCCACCAGCGCCAGCAAGCTTGGTCGCTTCGTTGAAGAGGGTATTGAGTTGTGGGTAAGCCTCGAAGTGAGGTGCCTTGAAGTAATCAGTCCAAAGAACCCAGAGGTGATGCTTGACCATCTCTGAACGTTCTTCTTTGACAGCTACTGCGCGAGCACGAAAATCAACATCGGTATTTGCAGCATATTTCTCCATAGCTGCCTTTACTGAAAGTGCTTCAATCTTTGCTTGAGCTGGATCGTAAACGCCGCATGGTAGATCGCAGTGTGCGTATCCAACGAGTGTTGGCTTGAACATAGGTACTCCTTCATTTCTCGAGTAAAAAACCTCTGGTCTTAGTGGCAGACTACTACCCTGATGAAGACACTTCCATTTGGGCTGCGAACCAGCCTCAAAACCATTGCCGTAAGCGGCTCATCGATGTCACCCCAGTTTGACGATGGCGATTGGCTGGTTTTTCGCGCTATCCGCTATGACCAAAAGGGGAAGGCGCCAAAGCTGCATCGACTCATTAATTTGGTGGGCAAGGTGATCGTGCTTGAGCGCGATGCCATGCCTGGAATTATGCAGATCAAACGAGTGGTGCGAGTGGAAGATAGCGCTCTCTGGGTAGAGGGCGACAACAAGCAGATGAGTACAGATTCTCGCAATTGGGGAGTTGTGCGCCCACATGAGATCCGTGGCATTGTGATGTTTCGGTATCGACGTGGGTAAATCGCGCACACAATTATCTGCCCTGAGATTGCCACCTCACATCTGGTTATTGATCACCTTGGCGCTCATGACCATGATTCCAGCGTTGTGCACTGACCTCTACCTGCCGAGTTTTCCTGCGGTCTCACTTGCATTTGGCGTGCGCATCACTTCACTTCAACTGACCTTCACCTCATTTTCCTTAGGCGCAGGCGTTGGACAACTTTTCTATGGACCTGTCTCAGATCGATTTGGTCGCAGAAAGCCGGCGCTCTGGGGAATGGTCCTTTTTATCGCTGCCTCACTCTTGTGCGCCACCGCAACAAACTTGTCACAACTGGTTCTCTATCGATTTATCGAAGGCCTCGGCGCGGCAGCAGGAATGGTGATTTCGCGAGCAGTTGTACGCGATCGCTTGAGCGGTGCCGAGATGGCCAAGATGCTCTCTGCGATGAGCCTTATCTTTATCTTGTCACCGACCGTCGCGCCTTCACTTGGTGCGCTCATATTGCGCTGGTCACTCTGGCCAGCAATCTTTAACTGGTTGGCCGTCTTTGGCTTAGTCGTACTCATAGGAACGCTTGGCATTAAAGAGAGTTTGTCCGAAGAGCGCAGAAACCGTGCCGGATTTAGAGAGATTCTGCGCAGCTATATCCAGGTCTGCAGTAACCATGAATTTTGCTCGGCGGCGCTGATTGCTATCGGCGGCAGCTTTCTTACCTTTGCCTATGTGGCCTCTTCTGCCGCAGTTTTGATGGATAGCTATCACGTCTCGCGCGATCGCTACGGCTTGCTCTTTGCGCTTATTTCTATTGGGTTGGTGATTTCTAATCGTGTGAATATGAAATTCGTCCACACGCTAGGAATTATTACAATGCTTCGTCGCTTTACTTTGGTGCAGACTCTTGGCGCCGTGAGCGTGCTCATTGCGTGTTTAGCCCACGCGCCACTCTGGGTGCTCTTGCCGCTTATTGTGGTCTGCTTTGGTTGCGCTCCCGGCATGGGCGGTAATGCGATGACGCTCGGCATGCATCCATTTCCAGAGAAAGCCGGAGTGGCATCCGCACTCATGGGACTTGCCCAACTCTTTGGTTCGGGATTTATTGCAGGTGCACTTGCGATCATTCATGGCGATGTTGTCATCAAAATGGGTTGCGCAATGCTCGTGGGAGCATGCATCTCATTTATTCAAGTACGCCGAATAAAAACCGCCCTATAACACCTACAAGAAATTGCGAGAGCAAATAATTAACGAGTAAAAGCCTCGGTAATCAAAGCATGCTGCTCTTCTTCATGGAGATGATGCGAGCCAGTAGCTGGGCTAGCAGTTGCACGACGTGAAACGCGACGCAAGGTGCGACCTTCGAGCGCTTCAAAGGTATTGAGCGCGACGAATGGATATGGGCCTTGGTTTGCTGGCTCATCTTGAACCCAGAGTAAGTTCGCGTGTGGGTGCTTGTTGGCAACCGCCATGAACTCGGCAAGTGGGAATGGATAGAGCTGCTCAATACGAACAATTGCAGTAGAGCTCTCGCCCAACTTTTCGCGCTCGGCAACGAGATCCCAATAGACCTTGCCAGAACAGAAGATCACGCGAGTTGCATTGGTCACGGTCGCATCATCGATCAACGGCTTAAAGGTGCCAGTAGTAAAGTCGGTAAGACCTGAAGCTGCTGCCTTGAGACGGAGCATCGACTTTGGCTCAAAGACAATCAAAGGTCGGCGCGCAGTGTTCTTCATGTGCCAACGCAAGAGATGGAAGTATGAAGCTGGCGTTGTCGGCTGAGCTACAGTCATATTCTGTTCAGCACAGAGCGCTAGATAACGCTCGATTCGAGCAGATGAGTGATCTGGTCCTTGGCCTTCATAGCCATGAGGTAGTAGAAGGACTACCGATGAACGCTCGCCCCACTTTTGGAGCGCTGATGAGACGAATTCATCAATAATCGATTGCGCACCATTGGCGAAGTCGCCGAATTGAGCTTCCCAGAGTACGAGCGCATTCTCACGCTCGACCGAGTAGCCGTACTCGAAGCCCATCGCTGCATACTCTGAAAGGAGCGAGTCAAAGACAAAGAACTGATTGTCATTGTTGATGAGGGAACGAAGCGGAAACCAATCGGCGCCAGTGTTCTGGTCAACCACAACTGCGTGGCGATTGGAGAAGGTACCGCGACGAACATCTTGACCAGCAAGACGTACCGGATGTCCTTCTAGAAGAAGTGAACCAAATGCGAACATCTCACCTGCAGCCCAGTCGACAGTGCCGTCGTTGAGCATCTCGTTGCGCTTGGCTAGTTGTGGTGCAAGACGAGGGTGGATGACGAAGTTTTCTGGGGTAGCGATTTGCGTCGCTGCAATCTTGCGCAGCGTCGCTTCATCGATAGCAGTGTTGACGGTCTCAGGCGCAGGCGCGGATGGAACGTCGAAGGCAGAGTTATGTTCTGGCTCAACATTGTGGACCGCGGCATAGACGGCATCGAGTTGAGCTTGATAATCACGCAAAACTTCTTCAGCTTCTTCTACAGTGATATCACCTCGACCAATGAGCGCCTCGGTATAGAGCTTGCGAGTGCTGCGCTTGGCATCAACCAATTTGTACATCATTGGTTGGGTGAAGCTTGGCTCATCGCCTTCATTGTGGCCGCGACGGCGGTAGCAGACCATGTCGATAACGACATCTTTATTGAACTGCTGGCGATATTCGAAGGCAAGGCGACCAACGCGGACAACAGATTCAGGATCATCGCCATTAACGTGGAAAACCGGTGCTTGGATCATCTTGGCGATGTCGGTTGCATAGGTTGACGATCTGGAAGCGTGTGGTGAAGTGGTGAAACCAACTTGGTTGTTGACCACAATATGAATTGTTCCACCGGTTCGATAACCCTTGAGGAGTGAAAGGTTAAGGGTCTCAGAGACAATACCTTGACCAGCAAAGGCTGCGTCGCCGTGGATCAAGATCGGCATAACCGAGTAGGCCTTTTCAATATTGAGTTGATCTTGCTTGGCGCGAACAATTCCTTCGAGCACAGGGTTGACTGCTTCGAGGTGAGAAGGGTTAGCTGCAAGATAAATCTTCGTTGACTTGCCAGCATCGTTAGTGAAGGTACCTTGGGTGCCCAAGTGATACTTCACATCGCCAGTGCCGTGGACTGCGTTATCGGCGTAGTTACCTTCAAACTCTTGGAAGATTTGTCCGTAAGACTTACCGGCGATATTTGCCAAGACGTTGAGGCGACCACGGTGTGGCATTCCGATGCAGACTTCTTCAAGTCCTTGATCGGCAGAGCTCGAGAGAATCGCATCGAGAAGTGGGATCAGCGATTCGCCCCCTTCAAGTGAGAAGCGCTTTTGTCCAACATATTTAGTCTGCAAGAATGATTCGAATGCTTCGGCAGAGTTGAGCTTGCGCAAGATACGAAGTTGTTCTTCGCGCGGTGTGCGTGGAGCGCCAACTTCGACATGCTCTTGCATCCATTGACGCTCTGCTGGATTTTCGGTGTACATGTATTCCACACCGATTGTGCGGCAGTACGAGTCACGCAAGATTCCAAGAATTTTACGTAGCTTCATAAATGGCTTGCCTCCAAAACCACCTGTCGCAAATTCGCGATCAAGATCCCAGAGCGAAAGTCCGTGTGTGACAACGTCGAGATCTGGATGGCTACGTTGCTTGTACTTGAGCGGATCGGTATCTGCCATCAAGTGGCCAAAGGTGCGATAAGACTCGATCAACTTTTGAACGCGAGCGGTCTTGCTGATCTGATCATCTTTAGAGAATTGGAAATCCACTGCCCAACGAATTGGCTCGTAAGGGATACGGAGTGCAGCAAAGATCTCGTCGTAAAAACCATCTGCGCCAAGCAAAATCTCGTGGATTCGGCGCAAGAAGTCACCAGATTGCGCACCTTGAATGACACGGTGGTCGTATGTGCTGGTGAGCGTGATGGTCTTAGAAATAGCGAGGTTTGTCAGAGTTTCTTCGCTCGCGCCTTGGAACTCGGCTGGATAGTCCATCGCGCCAACACCGAGGATCAAACCTTGACCTTGAACCAAGCGAGGCACGGAGTGAACTGTGCCGATTGTTCCTGGGTTGGTAAGCGAGGCAGTTGTGCCTGCGTAATCTTCAACAGTCAGTGTGCCGCTACGTGCTTTGCGAACTGTATCTTCGTAAGAAGCCCAGAACTGTCCAAAATCAAGCGCTTCGCAGCCCTTAATAGATGGAACAAGAAGTTGGCGTGAGCCATCTGGTTTAGCTAAATCGATTGCGATACCAAGGTTTATATGTTCTGGACGACCAATCGCTGGCTTGCCATCAATCTCGCCGTAGAAGCAATTCATCTCTGGCATTGCACGCATTGCTTTGATCATCGCGTAACCGATGATGTGAGTAAATGAAACTTTTCCGCCGCGACCACGTGCCAAGTGATTATTAATCACGGTGCGGTTATCAATCATGAGTTTTGCAGGAATTGCGCGCACGCTAGTAGCGGTAGGAACAGTGAGTGAGGCTTCCATGCTTTGAACTACTCGAGCGCTGACCCCACGAATAGGTTCAAGTGATGATGCGCCTGGAGTTGCAAGGGTTGGAATTGGCTTTACGACAGGATCTGCTGGAGTCTGCGGCGCGCTTGATCGCGCAGGTGTGACAATATTCTGCGAGTTCTGTGTTTGAGCAGCTGGTGCAGCTGGTGCAGCTGGTGCGACCGAGGCAGCTGCAACCGGTGCAGAGACTTGAGTTGCAGTTGGAACAACAGGTGGAGTTGTGGAGTTCGATGATTTCGGAATAGGAGGTGTTCCGGCAGTTGGCTTGCCCTGTTGTACTGGTTGCACTTGTTGAGCTTGTGCGGCTGCTGGTGTGTAGTCAGCAAAGAAATCCCACCATGACTTATCTACAGAGGTAGGGTCTTGTTGGTAACGCTCATACATCTCATCGACGAGCCATTCGTTTGGCCCAAATGATCCACCAAAATGGTTTGCTGGCGTATGTGGTTCGTTAGCCGACACTGGCATTTTCTCCGCTCTAGTTGAGAACGAGGTAATCCTAATAGTCTTTCCCGAGAGTGCTTCTCAGGAAGTTAGAGGAAATTCCAGCAAGAGTGTGACCTAAACAACTTTTTAGATATCCCGCTACTCCCGATAACCGAGCAGGCTGGCAAAGAGCGTTGCAAAGGAGAGCACTCCAAGCGGGATGGCTCCGATATAGAACTTCCCACTGAGCATGAAATAAGAGACCCCCAAGGCGATGCCATTAGCCAAGACCGCCGGGGCTCGGCCCCAAGATTTGGCCCGCGCAAAAGAGAGCGAGCAGAAGAAGAGCCCAGTTGCTCCCAGCGCCAAACCGATGAAATCTCCGGCTAGAGCTAATGGCGCACTTAACGGTTTGCTGCGCAGGGCATCGAGGAGGGCGAGGTAGACGATCAAGGCGATCAAGATCAGCGACTCAAAGCGAAGCAGGTAGACCGCCCACTTGCGGCACTTTTCGTAGAGATTCTCGCTTATTGCCATGAGGTTATCTTATGCCTCCGTCTTGGTATTTCTCAGCCAGCACCGATGCCCAGGAAATCGCCTACGCTCAAGAGATGGACCGTGCAACTTCACTTGAATTCTCTAACGATGGCGTGCGGGACTCACTCACGCTCTCGATGGCGCCAGAGATTTTTCACGCCAATCTCAAACGCGAAATTGCCAATGCCCAGCGCGAAGATCGCGATCTCGTCGTGCTCTCAATTGGTCTTGTTCCCGAACGGTTTGACTCTGTAGCCCAAGCCCAGGAAGCTTTGATTGCGCTCGCTCATCAATTGGAACACGGGTTACGCAGCGGAGATTTTTACTCACGAATTTTTGATTGGGGCTTTTGGATTTTGCTTCGT
>Ga0214180_1000172_pt1 | contig 25266 bp, 31 predicted proteins | sample TroBogEpilimnion_22_FD_153018 | JGI IMG/M metagenome (GOLD analysis project Ga0214180, IMG submission 153018) | Freshwater microbial communities from Trout Bog Lake, WI - 16OCT2007 epilimnion | ecosystem: Environmental > Aquatic > Freshwater > Lake > Epilimnion/Euphotic zone | place: Trout Bog... | reverse complement strand
AGCGGCGAGCCGGTCTCTCGCTGGTGTGGCGGCTCGCCCAAACGATCCACCGGGCGCGAAGCCTCACCCGCAGGGGGCCGGCGAGCTATGGGCGGTTCGGCGGGACCGGCATGCGTGACGCCCGTCCCCTGAAATTGCGCGGCGCGCGGGGTCGCAGCGACAGGGGGGCGTCCGTTATTGTGGCTGGCTGCTAGTTCCGGCATGCGCGCAGCCGCGGACATGTGCGATGTCTGTTCGGTCGTCATCGCCGCATGATGCTCCCGCTCGGCCTGACGATCGGCGGCCGTTGCCGCGGATCGGTTGCCGCCCGGGCCACCCGCGAAGCTGCCACGATCCCCGCTTCTCATGGGCACTTGCCGGTCGTAGGCATTATGCACGACGACGGAACCGAAATTGTTGACGGCGCGGTTGTACACGAAATTCCGGCCCTCCCACCGTCCGCCGTCGTAGCCATACCCGCTATAGCCATGCCCATAGTTCACCCCGCCGTAGTACCCGACATGGGGCCCCCAATAGCCAGCGTGCAGATAGTAACGCCCGTTGAGCCAGCCCCAATAAGGCGGGGTCCACAGGACATTGACCGCTGGCGGCATGACCCATGTGCCGGGGATCCAATAGTAGCCGGCCGGCGAAGCCCATGCCCAATAACCGGGTGTCCAGACATAGCCCAGGTCCGGCATAGGCGGCTGATCGTAATCGGGAAGCGCTGGCGGTGCGAGCGTCACCGATATGCCAACCGATACCTGTGCGGCCGCCGGAGTTGGCACGGTCAGCGCCAAGGGGCTGGAAATCAGGGTCGCGGCCAACAGCAGATGGCGGAACCGGACTGGATGGGTGGCGGTCATTCTACCCTCGCGGCGTAAGGCCGGATGCCGTCGTGGACCCGGATGTAATGTCCATATGCGGTGAGGGGCTGGAACGGGGGAGGATCGGAAATCACGCAGGGACCGTGCCTGCCGTAAGTAGTTTCCGACACTATGTCCCTTGGAACGGACCGAATAATGTCTGAGGCGGCGGTACGTATCGACGGCGATGTATCGCATCGCGTTCCCTGGGCCTCGTGTGATCCCGAGTGTTGCCTGGGGTATATGAACCTTGCCGCGGCGGATGTTCCCCCATTCCGCCGAAAGGGAACGATCCGGTGCCGCCCTCCACGGCGCCGGATCGCCTTTTCGCTTCTCGACAATGAAAGAAATGAAGACATGAGTGCAACGGATAGCCGCGGTGGCGATCTTTCCAGTCTGGAATCCGATATCGCCGCGTTGAAGCGCGATGTCGCCAGTCTGATCGGGCATCTGAAGGTCGGGGTAACAGGCAGCGCTCAAGCCGCAGCCGACCAAATCGGCGGTGGCTCGGCTCGGCTTTACGATCTGGCCATAGAGGAAAGCAGCAACGCGGCGAAGGTCGTGGCCGGCCGCGTCGGCGAGCAGCCCCTGCTGTGCCTGGCAATCGCATTGGGTTTGGGCTTCGTCGGCGGCCGCCTGCTGGTTCGGTGAGTATTCCCCCGATTTTGGCGGAATGCGCGCGCCTGGCTGTCGCCTATGCCGAAAGCGCCGCCGTTCGGCAGGCGATCCAGGCAAAGCGGCGGTTCGCCTATGTCACGGCCCTGGCGATCGGTGCGGTTGTCACCGGCGTCGCCTCGGCGGCTTGCGCGCTGACTGCCCTGTGGATCGGGTTGCTTCCATTCTGCGGGCCGGTCGGCGCGCCATCGATCGTCGCCGGCATTCTATGCGGCGCTTGTCTGAGCTTTCTCGGCCTGATGCGATGCAGGCGCCGACCGGACGTCGCCCCGAACCCGCCCGGCGGTCAGTCCACCATTCCACTGCTGATCGGCGGACTATTGGCGGGGTTGGCCATGGGGTCGGCTCCGAAATAACCGAAAGGAACACAGCTCATGCACCCCACGCATAATACGCTATCGGAAAATATTCGCGTCCGGTCGATCGAACTGCTGAACAAGCATCTCGCGGCCGCGATCGACCTCCAGGCCCAGGTGAAGCAGGCACACTGGAACGTCCGAGGCCCTGGCTTCATCGGCATTCACCGGCTGTTCGACGATGTCGCGGGCAAGGTCGGCGAATATTCCGACATGATCGCCGAACGGATCGGCGGCCTGGGCGGCGCGGCGCTCGGCACCGTGCAGACTGCCACGCGATCGTCGTTTCTGATCCCCTACCCGCACGACATCGGCGATGAAAAGCAGCACGCCTTCGCCGTGGCGGGTTCCTTGGCCGCGTTCGGCCAGTCGGTACGGGGCGCCAATGAGCAAGCGGCCGGTTTCGGCGACGCCGACACCGCCGATATGTTGACCGACATCTCGCGCGGCGTCGGTCAACAATTATGGCTTGTAGAATCCCATATCTCCCGCACCTGAGTAGCGGCCGTACAAAGCAACGCGCGGCCCGGGTACCGGGCCGCGCGTTATTTTTGTCGACCGGTTCAGTGGATCGCGATATCGACGACGCGTGCGCCGCCGTCCGGAGTCTCACCCGCGAGCGGCTGACCGGGCTTCCGTTCGCCAGTCCAACGGGTTTCGATGCGGCTCGCGTCGATCGGCCCTTGGCGGACCAGCGCATCGCGCACCGCATGGGCGCGTTGTTCGGACAGGCGCATATTCGCGCTGTCGCTGCCGATCCCGTCGGTCCGGCCGATGACAGTCGCGGTCAGGGCGGAATTCCCGCGCATGGCGGCAGCGGCATCTTGAATCGGTTCGCGCTGGTTCACGGCAATCGAGCGGCTGCCGGTATCGAACGCGACATGGTACCAAGTCACTTGGCCGGCCGGCAATTCCGACAGCGCTTTGCCGGGGGGATTGTAGGCAACCGGTGCAGCCGCCGGCGCCGAAGCCTGCTGCTGCATCATTCCGCAGCCGGAGACGAGTGCCATCGCGGCGACGAGGGCGAGTCCCGTCGGATATTGGTAGATTTTGGGCATTGTATTCTCCTGTATAAACCGCATGCGTCACTGGATACCGATCCAACACGCTGGCGCAATGTAAATACAGAGTACCGTGTGCCGCGGCAGAGTCGGATACTACGCATATCCATACCTGCGTATAATCCGGTGCTGTCGGCCGGATCGCGCGCACGACAGCATGACACCGTCTGCAAATCCCCTGGATAAAAGGTGTCCCATGACCGAAGCCACACTGATCGCGACGTTTCCCAATCACCTGTTGGCCGAAATGGCCATCAAGGATCTCGCCGCGAAAAATTTCAAAATGCCCAGCATGAGTATCGTCGGGCAAGGGTATCACACCGACGAACAAGCCGTCGGTTTCTACAATATTGGGGACCGGATCCAATTCTGGGGCAAGCGCGGTGCGTTCTGGGGCGGGCTTTGGGGCCTGTTTTTCGGTGGCGTCGCCGTTACGGTGCCCGGGGTCGGGCCGATCATGGTTCTCGGGTATCTGGCCGCCGCCGTGATCTCGGCTTTAGAAGGCGCGGTCGTGGTGGGAGGCGTCAGCGCGCTTGCCGCGGCACTGAGCAGCATCGGTATTCCGAAAAACAGCATCGTTCAATACGAAACTGCGCTGAAGGCGGATGCATTCCTGGTAACCGTGCACGGATCCGAGGAGGAATTGACCCGCGCCCGAGCAATTCTGGGGCATTCGGGTCCCAGCAGCATGGAACTGCATTCGGCCGCCGCCGCTTAAGTATATTCCGGCTCTACCGTCATGCGCCTTGGCGCATCATATCCAATCACGGAACAAGAGGCGATATCCGCTTCGCAACAGTATCCCGGAGAAATCGACATGACCAAAACCTGGCTCGTGGCCGCGGCGGCAATTGCCGTAACGATCGGTGGGGCGCAAGCGCAAACATCCTCATCGACCACCACGTCGACCCAAACGACCAACCCGCTTCCGGCCCCTTCGACAGCGGCGACGGTGGATACCACCAACCAGCGTACGACCGATGCGTATGGCAACGTGATCGACAAAAACCGGACGACCACGACCGGTACCGTTGTGTCACCGCTCGGCGATACCACGACGACGAAGAAGACCGTCGACACGATCACCACCCACTGAGGTTCCAGCCGCGAAGGATTTTAAACATGACCAACCGATCGTTCGCCCTCCGCCCGCTGCTGGCCGTCGCGTTTGTCGCCGGTTTGGCCACGCTGGGGGGATGCGGGTCCCCTCCGCAGACCAAAACCGTGACGACTGAGGAAACAACAAGGACCGTGCCGGTTCCTCCGGTCGTGTCGACCACGACGACGACCACACGGCAAGTTCAGTAATCGCCATACATCGAAGCCGCCGGATGCGGCATGAAAGGTTAGCCATGAAACACGGAACCGCTATCGTACTGTTTCTGAGCATCGCGGCTGTCGGTTTGACCGGATGCGGCCGCAATCCAGGGGATCGCGCTGTCTCCGGCGGTCTGTTGGGTGCCGGCGCGGGTGCGGTCATTGGGGCCGCCACGGGCGGAAGTCCTTTGGGCGGCGCATTGATCGGCGGCGCCGCGGGCGCGATCGGCGGCGCCGTCACCAGCCCCGATTCCATCAATCTCGGGCGCCCGGCGTGGCGCTGACGGCTACCATGAAAGGGTGAGACTATGTTCCTCATGAAATTCGTTGGTGGGGCTTTGCTGGCGATGGCCGGTGTGTCCGCCTTGGCGCAAGTCCCCTCCATGGTTGCCCCCGACGATGGCGCCCGGCCCGGGCACGTTCCGGGAGTCGGCGAATCGCTGCCACGTTCCGATAAAGCCGGTAACATCCTGGAAGGAACCTCCCGCGTGACCATTGCGAACACATTGCCCGATCCGGGGATCGCGATGGATGCGCTCCCGGTCGATTACCTGCGGGCTGCCCGAGCGTCGCTGCTGCTGGGGCACACGGGTCAGGCGCAGCAATCGCTGGAAATGGCGGAAACCGGCGCGCTAAACACCACCGTTCTGACCGGCACGGAAAACGTGCCGGCCAACGGTCCGCTGATCGGTCGGATCAGGGAGGCCCGTCAGGCTTTGGGGCATGGCAACAGCGTGGAAACGGTTCGGATTATCGATCAGGCGCTGGCTCTGTGACCTTCGCGCGGACACGCTGAATATTTGCCCCCGTTCATGGTCATGGAACGGGGGCCTCGCTGCTTTTCCTGCTTGATTAGACCCGGTGCATTGGACCTTAGCGACGCTTGTATCCCTGGAAAACCGGGAGCTGGTGGCCGCCGTCAGCCAGATGCAGGGCCGAGCGGTATTCCTGGTGCAGAAGGGCGACGAAACGCGGGTCGTTCTGGATGCCGCGCAAACGGACCTGGATATCGCGCGCACGCAGGTTCGTTCGGCCGAACTGGCTGTCTTCGCCGCGAGCCCCGGCGGCAGCGATTACACGACGGGGCAAACCCAGCGCAATCAGGCGAAAGCCAATTTGGACGCAGCCCGGCGCTACCTCGATGGTGCTGGCGGACGAACCCACCGGCAGTTTGGATACGAAATCGGCCGACAGCGTCTTCGAGCTGATGCGTCAGGTCAACCGCGAGAGCGGTACGACATTTCTAATGGTGACCCATAACCTCGGTCTCGCGCGTCGGGGCGACAGTATCATCGACGTCGTGGACGGTCGGATCGCGAAATAGGGGGATCGCAACGGCTTCCGCTTTCGCGTCTCCGGTTTCGGTCCCAAAGGCCAAAATCGTATCGAGAAGAATCCGCATGCACGTCGCCCCTGTCGGGAACGCCAAAGGCGGCGGTGCGTTATTCTCGGTCATGCCAATTCCGCCGACGGATGGCTGCCGTAATGTACCGTATGATGCATCGCCGCTCGGGAGGCATGGAACAACGCATGCTCCCCATGTTTCAGCGCTTCCTTGGTTGCATAACAGGCGCGAACAAAATGTTCGGCGTCGCGGTTGCGGTCGGCGTGCGCATGATGTTCCCCGGCGGCGTCGTGATGGCCGGCGGCGATGCCATGATGTTCCGAAACGTTCAGCACCGCCGGTTCCGCCAGTGCTCCGTTCGCGACGCGGTTGAGATAATGCGGCATCTTATGGCAATAATCCTTACCGATCTTGTAGTGCCGCAATGCTTCGCGGTGACATCGCGCCGCCTGCCGATGATGTTCGGCCGCTGCCGCATGGTGAACCGATGGTTCAGACAAACCGCTCATGACGATTCCCTTCGTTGTCGCGTTCGGCGATAGCGCCTTCCGGGCGGGTATTTCAGGGGCGGAAAATACCCATCGCTCTGCATTGCGTAGTTTCCGAGACTACCGCGGAGCAAATAGCTCGATCACTTTCCCAAAACACCAAGCAGCAAAACGGAGACATCGATGGAACATCTGCAAACGGGTTATCTGCCCCAAGCCCAATTTCCGTTTCCTATCGGCTTCCTGCCTGCATGGCCGATATACGAAGACGATCCCGCGGCGGAATTCGAACCGATCCCGAGCCTAAGCGCCGCGTTCGTCGAGCCCGGCCAGAAGGTTTCGTCCTATCATGGATAGGAACACCTCGAAGGTTTGGCTGGTCGGCGGCGGTATCGCCTCCATGGCCGCCGCCGCTTTCATGATCCGAGACGGCGATATTCCCGGTCGCAACATCGCGATCTTCGAAGACCTCGGCAAACTCGGCGGCAGCCTCGATGCTGGGGGGTCACCCGGGGCCGGGTACGTCCTGCGCGGCGGACGGATGTTCGAAAGCAAATATCTCTGCACCTTCTCCCTGTTCGATTCCATTCCCGCGTTGAGTGGCGACCGCACCGTCACGCGGGAAATCATGGCGTGGAACGAAACCATGCACACCGAATCGAAATCGCGTCTGGTGCGCGACGGACATCGGGAAACGGCACCGGCATTCGGCCTGAACGAGCGCCACATCGTGGACATCGCCCGTCTGGCTGTCGAATCGGAATCCATGCTCGGCCGCACCCGTATCTCGGACCAATTCGACGGCGCGTTTTTCGAGACTAACTTCTGGAAAATGTGGTGCACGACGTTCGCGTTTCAACCCTGGCACGGCGCGGTGGAATTCAAACGCTATCTGGTGCGCTTCGCCCACATGGTCGGCGGTTTCAACCGCCTGATCGGCATCATGCGGACCCCCTACAACCAATACGACGCGATGGTCCGGCCGTTGCGCAAATGGCTGGATGAGCGGGGCGTGGTGTTCGAAATGAACACGCGGGTCACCGATCTTCGGTTCGCGGAAGCATCGGGGAATTCGGTCGTGACTCATATCCTGACCGAGCGGGCCGGCACCGCCAGGGAAATCGCGGTTGCCGCCACCGATGCCGTCATCGTCACGCTGGGATCGATGACCGATGCTTCCAGTGTCGGCAGTATGGACGCGGCGCCGGCAATGCTCGACAAGACGCATGGCAGCAGCTTGGCGCTTTGGGAAAAACTGGCGGACGGGCGCCCAGCTTTCGGCCATCCCGCGGTGTTTTTCGACCATATCGACGAATCGAAATGGGTATCGTTCACGACAACGATGCACGACCCGATGCTGGTGCGCATGATCGGCGATTTTACCGGCAACGTTCCCGGCGAAGGCGGCTTGGTCACCTTCGCCGATTCCGGCTGGCTGGCCTCGATCGTCGTGCCGTTCCAACCGCATGTCATCGGCCAGCCCGCCGATACGACCGTTCTCTGGGGCTACGGCCTGGCGGTCGACCGCCCCGGCACCTTCGTCGAAAGCCGATGACAGCCTGCTCGGGGCGCGAAATCATGACCGAGATTCTGGGCCATTTGCGCGTTGCCGAAGACGCGCAGCAGCGGATTCTCGCCACCGCGATCTGTATTCCCTGCATGATGCCGTTCATCACCAGCCAGTTCATGCCCCGCGTGAAAGGCGACCGGCCCGACGTGGTGCCCAAGGGATCGAAGAACCTCGCGTTCGTCGGGCAATTCTGCGAGCTGCCGGACGACGTCGTATTTACAGTCGAATACTCGATCCGCTCCGCCCAATCCGCTGTCTACCAGATGCTCGGGCTCAAGCGCGAACCGCCCCCGGTATACAAGGGAACCTTCGACCCCAGGGTTTTGTACAAGACTTTCATGGCCTTGCACGACCTCAAGGCGCCCTGGGCGGCATAGGTAGATTCCGAACCTACCGCCACGACCCCGCTTCCCGGAGAGGTGACGAAACACATGGGGCGCGGGTCATGGCGGAGACCAACCACAACAAGACGGAGGAAAGGCCGAACACCCTTTCCAAAGCGCCCACGGGTATCGAGGGTCTGGACGAAATAACCGCCGGCGGGTTGCCGGCGGGGCGGCCAACGCTGATCGCGGGCAGCGCGGGCTGCGGGAAAACGATGCTCGCGCTGGAATTTTTGGTGCGCGGCGCGACGCAGTTCAACGAACCGGGTGTGTTCATGATGTTCGAGGAAAGCGCCGCCGAACTGACCGACAATGTCCGCTCGCTGGGCTTCGACCTGGACGACCTTGTGGCGCGGAAGCTCATCGCGCTGGACCACGTTCATATCGAACGCAGCGAAATCGAGGAAACCGGAGAATACGATCTCGAAGGTCTGTTCATCCGGCTGGGCTACGCCATCGATTCCATCGGCGCCAAACGCGTGGTTCTGGATACCATCGAAGCGCTTTTCGCCGGTCTGCCGAATGAGGCCATTCTGCGATCCGAATTGCGCCGCCTGTTCCGCTGGCTGAAGGATCGCGGCATCACCGCGGTTATCACCGGGGAAAAAGGTGACGGCACCGCGATCACGCGCCACGGGCTGGAGGAATACGTCGCCGACTGTGTGATTGTGCTCGACCAGCGTGTGCGGGAGCAAATCACCACACGACGGCTGCGTGTGTTGAAATATCGCGGCACCGCGCATGGCATGAACGAATACCCGTTTATGATCGGCAAGCACGGGTTTTCCGTGCTGCCCGTCACGTCGTTGCAGCTCGACCATAAAGTTTCCGACCACCGGGTTTCCACGGGAATCTCGCGCCTCGACGAAATGCTCAGCGGCCGTGGTGTTTTCCACGGCAGCAGCGTGCTGGTGTCTGGGTCGCCGGGGACCGGGAAAAGCAGCATCGCCGCGAAGTTCGTCGAAACCGCCTGCCGGCGCGGCGAACGGGCGATGTTTTTCGCCTACGAGGAGTCGGTGGCACAGATCGTGCGCAACATGCGCTCCATCGATATCGACCTGGAACCATGGATCGAGAAGGGATTGCTGGAGGTTCATGCCTCCCGCCCCACATATCTGGGCCATGAGCAGCATTTGGTCATGATGCACGACCTCGTGCGCGCGTTCAGGCCGACCGTGGTCGCGGTCGATCCGATCAGCAACCTGTTCATGGCGCACGACGATGCGGAGGTGAAACCGACGCTGATGCGCCTGATCGATTGGCTCAAGACCGAACACATCACCGCGATCCTGACCAGCCTGACCAGCGGCGGCAATGCGCCGTCGGAACCGGACGACTCCCAGGTCAGCGTGTCGTCCCTGATGGATACGTGGCTGCTGCTGCGCAATTCCGAAATCGGCGGGGAGCGAAATCGTACCATTTTCGTGCGGAAATCGCGAGGCATGGCGCATTCCAACCAAGTCCGCGAATTCGTGTTAAGCGACAATGGCATCGATCTGTTGGATGTCCATGTCGGCAGCGACCGTGTGCTGACCGGCAGTGCGCGTATGGCGCAAGAAGCGCACGAACGGGCCGCTTCGACACTGCGCGGCCAGGATCACGAGCGGAAATTGCGGCGTTTGGCCAGTAAGCGGCAAGCGATCGAAGCACAGATCGCTGTGTTGCGCGCGGAAGCCGAGGCCGATTTGGTCGAACTCGATTTCATCGTCGCGGAACAAAAACTGCAAGATTCGATCGAACACCGGGACACCGGTGCGGTCTTCCGGCGCCGTGCCGGTGTGGCGGGAACAAACGGCGGCGGCATGGAAAAGCCATGAATCCTGTCCCACAATTCCAATTGCGGTTGTATATCGCCGGCCACACCGCGAAATCGGTCGCGGCCTTCGCCAATCTTCACCGCATCTGCGAGACGCATCTCGCGGGCCAGTACACCATCGAGGTCATCGACCTCCGCGAAACGCCGCAACTGGCGGCTGGCGATCAGATTCTGGCCATTCCCACGTTGGTGCGGTGTCTGCCCGAACCGATCAAAAAGATCATCGGCGATCTTTCCAATGAGGCGCGGGTGCTGGTGGGCCTGGACATCAAGCCGGTCGGGCATGCGATGGCATGACAAAACCGGCGACCACTCTGGCCGAAGCCGACGCGATGAGGACGTCCGCGCGTTATGTCATGCGGCTTTATATTACGGGATCGACCCCCAATTCCACGCGCGCGATCGCCAATGTCCGCCATATCTGCGAAGAGTATCTGGACGGTCGCTACGATCTGGAGGTGCTGGACATCGCCCGCAATCCGGCACTGGCCGCTGATGCGCAAATTATCGCCGCGCCGACATTGGTCCGGATATCGCCCCTGCCGGTGCGCCGGTTCATCGGCGACATGTCGCGTAGGGACAGCATCCTGCTCGGCCTGGGTCTGCGCCCCATTGTCGGCAGGCCCGCATGAACCCGAAACCCACTTCGAAAGCGGCCGTTCTCCTGGAAAACCAGGAACTCCAGGCACGATTGGACGAAGCGGAGGAAATGCTGGGCGCGATCGGCCGCGGAGAGGCGGATGCGTTGGTGATCGAGAACGGTGCGGGTCCGAAAGTCTACACCATCGAAGGGGACGAGGCCGCTGCGAATCGGTTCCGTAGCGATATGCTCGCGATGGTCAGCGATGCCATTATCGCGGTGGATGAGAATGAGCGCGTTATCTACATCAATACAGCCGCGGAGCGGCTTTACGGGTTTCCCGCGTCCTCGGCGCTCGGGCGCAAGTTAACCGAAGTCCGCACCGCTCTGTGGCCTTCTGTCGAAAAAGAAGCCGCGGCGATGGCATTGTACCGCCGACACGGTGAATGGCGCGGGGAAAAGATCCATATCCTGAACGACGGCCGCGTGCTCGATATCGAGTCGAGCATCAGCGCGTTGAAGGGGCGCGATGGACAGCCCGGAGGCCGGCTCGCGGTTATGCGCGACGTGACGGCGCGCAATAAGCGTGAAGAAGAGGTCCTTATCTCGGAAATACGCTACCGCCGTCTGTTCGAATCGGCGCATGACGGCATTCTGATTCTCGACCCTGGCACGCGCAAAATCGTCGATGCCAATCCGTACATGACCCAAATGCTGGGATATTCCCACGCAGAGTTGGCGGGCAAGGAATTGTTCGAAATCGGATTGCTGAAAGACAAAGCCGCCAGTCAGGACATGGTCCGCAAGCTGCGCGAAACGCGAGAGGTTCGTTACGACAATCTGCCGCTGGAAACCCGCACCGGACGGCATCAGGATGTCGAGGTCGTCGCTAATCTCTACGACGAAAACGGCCATCCTGTCATTCAGTGCAACATCCGCGACATCACCGAACGCCGCCGAGCCGGGGAACACGTCAAGCTGCTGATGGCCGAGGTGAATCACCGCGCGAAGAATTTGTTGGCGGTGGTGCAGGCCTTCGCGCATCAGACGGCGAAATACGGCGATCCCGCGACCTTCACGGCCAGGTTGTCGGATCGGATCGACGGCCTCGCGGCCGGGCAGGATTTGTTGGTGCGGAATCAATGGCTGGGCGTGGACGTCGCCGATCTGGTCGCGGTGCAACTGGCGCATTTCAAGGACCTGATCGGCACGCGCGTGCTGATCGAGGGGCCTCGCGCGCTGACGTTGAACATGGCGGCGGCGCAGGGAATCGGGATGGCGCTGCACGAGCTCGCGACCAATGCCGCCAAGTATGGGGCGCTGTCGAACCGCGACGGCACGGTGCATATCGGTTGGCAAGTGACCAACGCCGCCAAGCCGACATTTTCGATGTCATGGCGGGAAGACGGCGGCCCTGTCGTGGTCCCGCCGACCCGCAAGGGCTTCGGCCAGATCGTCATCGGGCGCATGGCGGAAGCCGCGGTCGAGGGCGAAGCCGAGATCGTTTTCCGGGAAAGCGGGCTTTCCTGGCACCTGAGCGCGCCAGCCGAAAATGCGCTGGCGCAAACGGAACCATACAGTCAGACGAGGCAGCCACATGACGGCGGATAACCAGCGACGGCGGGTTTTGATCGTCGAGGACGAACCGATGCTCGCCTACGCCTTGCAGGAGCTGATCGCCGACGCGGGGTTTTCGATCGCCGGGGTCGCGGGCAAGCTGGAGGCAGCACTCGCGATCGTCGAAAGCGGCGGGTGCGATGGCGCCATTCTGGACGCCAATCTGAAGGGCGTCAGTGCCGCCCCGGCGGCGTCGGCACTCGCGGCGCGCGGCATTCCGTTCATCGTTCTATCGGGATATTCGCGCGATCAGCAGCAGGATGCGTTTGCCGGTGCGCTGCATTTGCAGAAGCCGTGCCGTCCCGAACGTCTTCTGGCGGCGCTGCGGGGGATTCTGCCGGCGGCATAAGCATTTTCCGACCCTGCCCCCTCCTCCGCCAACGCGATACCGCTCGTAACGCCGCGATCCCTCGATCCGGCGATGATACTGAATCGACGGTCAAATTGGCGACAGAGCAGATCAAACCAAACAGCGCGGCGATCGTCCCGACAGCGCCATCGTGGTGGCGCAGGCATTGGCTGGCCAGCATCGCGTTTCTGCTGCTGATCCTCGGCGGGGCCGGCGCCGGCTGGTGGGCCACCCATCGAGCGCCCGCCGTACGTTACACAACGGCGCCTGTCTCGCGCGGGGCCGTCACGCGCATGGTCACGGCCACGGGGACGGTCAATCCGGTGCTGACCGTCATCGTCGGCAGCTACGTCTCCGGCGTCCTCAAGGAACTCAGCTGCGACTACAACACCCAGGTCAAAAAGGGCCAAGTCTGCGCCAAACTCGACCCCCGCCCGTATCAGAGCGTCGTGGACGAGGATCAGGCAAACCTGGATGTCGCCTTGGCGCAGCTGGAAAAGGACAAAGCGGTCGTGCGCTACGCGCAGCTGTCGGACGACCGGAACCGCGGCCTCGCCGCGCGCAAATTCGTATCCCAGGATGTCGCCGATCTCGCAAAAAGCGCGGTCGATCAGGCGCGCGCGCAGGTGGCGCTGGCCACCGCCACGGTCGAACTGACGAAGGCGACGCTCGGCGCGGCGAAGATCAACCTGGGCTACACCGATATCGTCTCCCCTGTGGATGGAACCGTCGTGTCCCGCAACGTGACCGTCGGGCAGACCGTGGCCGCCAGTTTCCAGACTCCGACGTTGTTTTTGATCGCCAGCGACCTGACCAAAATGCAGGTCGATACCAATGTCAGCGAGAGCGACATCGGCACCGTCAAACAGGACGACAAGGCGCATTTCACCGTCGACGCGTTCCCCGAACGCAGCTTCGGCGGCGCGGTTTTGCAGGTCCGGCAATCGCCGCAGACCGTGCAGAATGTCGTGACCTACGACGTGGTGGTGTCGGTGACGAACGCCGACCTCGCGCTGAAACCGGGCATGACGGCGTCCACCCAGATTGTGACCGACGAACGCGCCAACGTGCTGCGGGTGCCCGATCAGGCGCTGCGCTATTTGCCGTTGGGCACCCCGCCGGCCAAGGTGGGCGAAGCGCGTGTATGGCTGCTGCGGGATGGCAAACCGGTCGCGGTGCCGGTCACCACGGGGCTGGACGACGACAGTGTCACCGAAATTCTGACCGGCGATCTGAAGGAAGGCGATCTGGCGATCGTCGGCGAAACACGGGCGACCGCGGGCGCCGCGCTGCCGCCGCCGAAGCTGTAAGCGATGGCCGAACCGGTTATCCGCGTCGAGGTCGTCACCCGTACCTACCATGTCGGCGATCAGGACGTGCATGCGCTGGCGGGCGTTAGCCTGACCATCCTGCCGGGCGAGTTCGTGGCGATCATGGGATCCTCGGGGTCGGGCAAATCGACGTTGATGGGCATTCTGGGATGCCTCGACCGGCCCAGCACCGGCCAATATTTCCTGGACGGCGTGGATGTCGCGCATCTGAGCGAACCCGCTCTGGCGCGTATTCGCGGGGAACGTCTGGGGTTCGTTTTCCAAAGCTTCAACCTGCTCGCCCGCACCAGCGCGCTGGAAAACACCGCGCTGCCGCTGATCTATGCCAGCGCCGGGCCGGTCAGCCGCAAGGATCGCGACACCCGCGCCCAGGCGTCGCTGGCGCTGCTGGGTCTGACGTCGCGGGAGAACAATACGCCGGCCCAACTGTCCGGCGGCCAACAGCAACGCGTCGCCATTGCCCGCGCCTTGATCAACACCCCCAGCCTGCTGCTGGCGGATGAGCCGACCGGCAACCTGGATACACGCACCTCGCACGAGATCATGGATACCCTGGTCGCCCTCAACCGCGATCACGGCGTCACCATCGTCGTCGTCACGCATGAATCGGACATTGCCGCTTACGCCAAGCGGGTGGTGACGATGCGCGACGGGCTGATCGTTACGGACGAACAGCCGGAACACCGGGCCCCGGCGGCCGAGGTGGTCCTGGACACCAGACTGTTCCGAGCGGCCCAGACCAGCACGGCGGTGGCTGGCACCGGAAGTGCGGCCGGGGCGCTGGCCATGATGATCCTGACCGCCGCCATTCAGGCGGTGATGCGCAACCGCACCCGTTCGGCTCTGACCATGCTGGGCGTTTTCATCGGGGTCGCCGCACTGATTGTCATGGTCTCGGTCGGTCAGGGCGCGAATGAGGCGGTGCTGAAGCAGATCGCCAGCCTCGGCACCAATCTGCTGGTGGTTGTGCCGGGCGCGGTAACGTCCGGCGGGCTGCGCGCCGGGGCCGGCAGTGCGTCGGTGATTACGATCGGCGATGCGCAGGCGATCCGGCGGGAGGATCAGGCCATCGCCAGCGTCAGCTACTTGATCCGGCAGAGCGGCCAGATCGAAAACGGCAACCGCAACTGGTCGACATCCATCCAAGGAGTCAGCCCCAACTACCCCCCGGTTACCAATTGGCAGATCGACTCCGGCCGAGCGATCACGGCCGACGACGATTCGCGGGCGGCGCTGGTGGTGCTGCTGGGGGCGACGGTCGCGCAGCAGCTTTTCGGCGACACCGATCCCATGGGCGCGTTGGTCCAGGTGAAGGGCGTGCCGCTGCGGGTCATCGGCGTTCTGACGGCGAAGGGCCAGACGGCTTACGGGCAGGACCAGGACGATGTCGTGATGATCCCGTTCCACACCGGGGAGCGGAAGGTCCTTGGTGTCGCCGCGCCGAGTGCCGCGCAAACCCCGCTGAACTGGGTCTACCCGCTGCCGCCCAATCCCTACGTGTTGCAGCCGCGCCTGGCCGGTTTCGTGAACCAGCTTTACCTCCAGGCCGCGAGCGCGGACGCGATCAAGCCGGCGATCGCGCAGGTCACCGAAACATTGCGCCGCCGCCACCGAATCGCGGTCGGCGCGACCGCCGATTTCGCGGTGCGCAACCTAAGCCAAATCGCCGAAACCGCGGCCAGCAGCGGCCGTATCATGGCGATACTTCTGGCCGCGGTGGCATCGATTTCCCTTCTGGTCGGCGGGATCGGGATCATGAACATCCTGCTTGTGTCTGTCACCGAACGCACGCGCGAAATCGGGCTGCGCATGGCCATCGGCGCGCGCCGCCTGCACGTGCTGCTGCAATTCCTGGCCGAGGCCGTGCTGATGAGCGTCACGGGCGGTGTCGCGGGCATTCTGGTGGGATTGGCGTTGTCGCAGGCGATCGGGTTCATCACGGGATGGCCGGTGCCAACATCGCCCACGGCCATCGCGGTGGGGTTTCTGTTCTCCGCTGCCGTCGGGATTTTCTTCGGTTACTATCCGGCCCGCAAAGCCGCTCGGCTCGATCCGATTGAGGCGTTGCGATACGAATAGGGAGCTGCAGTCCAGAGCTTCCGAAATCATATCCTCGGCCACAGCGACGGGTTACCGATATCTGCGCGCTTTACGTCCAGGCGACGGAGACGGCGCAAGAAGACATCCGCACGATATCGATCGACGAGATGAGCGGCGGGAGTACGAATATAGGCGCCACGGAACGCAGACGTTGATCGCGGGGCTGTTTGCTTCGACCGGTGCGTCGACGCGGTGGCGGATTGGGCTCGCGCAGCCAAGTCGTGCGTACGTCGCCGATGGCTTCGACAATCGCGACGAGACCGTTCAAAGGACGCCCATCGACAAATTGCTCGATCGGGACGCGTGTATGCGCACGCCGACGAGAAGTCCGATGCCTGCACCTTGCCCAAACCCGCGCCTTGTGGGCGATCCGGCGCTTCCTGGCGGCGGGTGACAAATGTGCGGCCCGACAACCTGGCTGATTTGTTTGGCGGCAACCTGACGGACTAGGGCAGCATGTGTTGAGACGGTATTAACCTGACAGTCGGTCACACCCCCGCGACTGCCTATCACCCGCCGCGCCAACGCAGCGCCCGACGCTCCACCACGTTCAGCACCGCGTTAATCGCCGCTCCTACCAGCGCGAGCACGACGATCCCGGCGTAGACGCTGGCGGTGTTGAACAGGCCGGTGGCGGTCGCGATCAGGTAGCCGATGCCGAGGTTGGACGACATGAACTCCCCCACCACCGTGCCCACCAGCGCGTAGGGCACGCTGACCTTCAATCCGGTGATCACCCAGGATGTCGCCGAGGGGATGATCACGTGCCGCAGCACCGATAGCTCCCCGCCGCCCATGATCCTGGTGGCGTGGACGAACAAAGGATCGACTTCGCGGACGCCGGAGTAGGTGTTGAGGAAGATGACGAAGAACACGATCGCGGCGGAGACGGCGACCTTGCTCTCGATCCCGATTCCGAACCAGATGATGAACAGGGGCGCCAGGGCTATTTTGGGGATGGAATAGATGGCGGTGATGTAGGGATCGAACACCTCGGCCAGCATCCGGTAGCGCCCGAACGCCAGCCCCAGCACGAAGCCGGCGGCACAGCCGATCAGGAAGCCCAGCACCGTCGCCTCCATCGTGACGGACAGGTTCGCCCAGAGGGTGCCGTCGACCGTCCATTGCCACAGCCGCATCCCCACGGCCTGCGGGGAGGAGATCAGCAGCTTGTCGATCCAGCGGCCGGACGCGTGTTGCCACAGGCCGAGGAACGCGACGCCGACCAGAACCCTCAGGAACAGGACCGTCCAGCGCCGGCGGGTGGCGGCAGCTTCCAACGCCACGACCGCGGCGGTACGTTCCGCCCCGTTCATGCCGCTTCCCCCGCTCGGATTTCGGGCGCCAGCGCGTCCCAAAGCCGAGCGTAGGCGGCCTCGAACGCTGGCAGGAAGCGGACGCGGAAGACGTCCCGGTCTGGCGGCAGATTGATGGCTTCGACAGTTTTGATCCGCCCGGGGCGGCCGCTGAACACCACGACGCGGGTCGCCAGCGTGACGGCCTCGGCCAGATCGTGGGTGACGAACACCACCGTCTGGCACCGCTCCTGCCAGATGCGCAGCAGCCGTTCCTGCATCAGCAGCTTTAGCTGCGCGTCCAGCGCGCCGAAGGGTTCGTCCATCAGCAGCGTGTCCGGCTCGTAAGCCAATAGCTGCCCCAGCGCCACGCGCTTGCGCATGCCGCCCGAGAGTTCGTTGGGATAAGACTGCGCGAAGCCGGTCAGGCCGACGGCTTCCAGCATCGCCGCCACGCGGGCGCGGCGTTCGGCGGCCGGCACGTTCCGCAGCAGCAGGGGCAGCGCGATGTTCTGTTCCACCGTCCGCCAGGGCAGCACGGAATCGCGCTGCGTCATGTAGCCGACATCGCGGTTGATGCCGGTCACCGAGCGGCCATTATGGACGATACGGCCGGCGGTGGCGGGCAGGATGCCGGCGATCATGTTCATCAAGGTCGATTTGCCGCAGCCGGACGGGCCGACGAAGGCCACGAAATCGCCGGTCGCGATCTCCAGATCGATCGGCGACAGGGCCACGACCTCCCGCCCACGGCCGACATAGGATTTACCGGCGCCCTGGATGGAGATGCTCATAACCGCTTCAGCGCTTCCGTGACGATGGAGGTGTCGAAGACCGTTTCGAACGTGATGTTGGCGGGCAAGGGATCGGTGCCCTGGGTTTTATTGATCGTGTTGACGAAGGCTGTCAGCTTCTGGAACAGTTCCAGCTTCGGCAGCGGCGTTTCGATGTAGATCCCCTTGTTCGACTCATAAGCCCGTTCGGCGATCGACGGATCGAGTTCCAGGAATTTCAGCGCGAACGCCTTGAAACGATCCGGCTCCTGCTTGATGGACCGCAGGGTCAGCGCCACGCCCATGGCGTAACGGATCAGCGGTTCCCGTTTCGCGGTCAGGGTTTTCTCGGATACCGATCCGACAATGTAGCACCAAGGGTGCATGAACGGCGGCGGTCCGGCGTTCATGTCGATCAGATAGGCGCAATCGAACCGAGCGGCGGCGATGTCGGAAGATGGGGAGGAAAGGGCGAAACCGTCGATCACGCCTTGCTGGATCGCCGCCATCATGCCCGGTCCACCGCCTTGCACAGGCACCAGACGCATATCCTTGTTCGGGTCCATGCCGCCCTGGACTGCAAGCCAGCGGAACAGATTGTCCGGTGACGCGGCCGGACCGGTGGTGCCCAGCTTCAATCCGCGCAGCGCCGCGATTTTGGCCGGCAGCGGGCTGTCCTGCGTGACGCCCGCTTTGGCCATCGCCGCTTTGGTCAGCACCACATGGGTCGCGTAGGTGTCCACCGACTGGATGATGCAGCGCACCGACAGGTCCTGCGCTCGGGCGTTGCAGACCTCGCCCGGATCGCCCAGCACGATATCCACGCCGCCGCCCACCAGCGCGGCGACGTTATTGCCGCGGTTGGACGCGCTGGACACAACCTTAACGCCGGCCTTGTCGAAGAACCCGCCCTCGCGCCCATAATCCTCGGCCAGCCACAGCCATGACCGAGCGGTGGAGCGCAGGGTTTGCAGGATGGGGAGGTCCTCGGCGCGGGCGATGGACGGCGCGGCCAGAGCGGTCGCGAGCAGCGTGCGGCGGTGCAAGGTCATCGTTCGAGCCTCCCGTGATTGTTGGCACCACGCTAGCCCATTCAGCCGCCACTCGAAAACCGCCGGCGCTCGGCCTACATTCCGCCCATGGATATTGTCGGCATTCCCGGTTCCCGTATCGTCGAGGTCGCGCGCCTCGCCTTCGCCACGCCAGACGTGGATTTCCTGTGCTTCGGGGAGTCCGACCGGCCTAGCCCCGGGGTGGCGCGAGATGCGCTGGTGCGGGCGGTGGATGCGGGGGACACTCGGTATCCGGATGTGCGGGGACTGCCCGAACTCCGGCACGCGATCGCGGGTTATTTGACGGGGCTGCATGCGCGGCCGGTGGCGGAAAACCGGGTGCAGGTGGCGGCGTCCGGTATGGCGGCGATCACCATCGCGCTGACGGCCCTGGTCTCGGCCGGGCAGCGCGTGGTGCTGCACAGCCCGATCTGGCCCAATATCGGCAATGCGGCCCGTCTGCGCGGCGCGATCGTGGACGAGATCGATCTGACTCCGACCGAGGATCACGGCTTCCGCCTCGATCTCGACAAGCTGGATCGCATGCTGATCGGGGCGCGGGTGTTCGTGCTGAACTCCCCCAACAACCCCACGGGTTGGACCGCGACAACTGAGGAACTGGCGGCGATCCTGGCCATCGCTCGTCGGCGCGGGGTGTGGCTGATTTCGGATGAGGTCTATTCGCGGCTGGTCTACGACGGCAGCCCGGCGGCGCCGTCTTTGCTGGACGTGGCGGAGCCGGACGATCGGGTGATGGTGTGCAACAGCTTCTCCAAGGCCTGGGTCATGACCGGATGGCGCCTGGGCTGGCTGGTGGTACCGGAAGGCGTGCGCGATCCGTTGGCCGATATCGTCGAGGCCATCCATTCCGGCGTGGCGCCGTTCGTCCAGCGCGCCGGCATCGCCGCGATGGGCGACATTGCGACCGTGTCGGGCATTCTGGCGCATTGCGCCGCCGGCCGGGCATTGGTGGGGGAAGCGCTGAACGGCCTGAACGGCGTGCGCTACACCGCGCCGCCGGGGGCGTTCTATGCGTTTATCGGGGTGGACGGGCTGACGGATAGTCTGGCCCTATCGCTCGATCTCGTGCGGCGGCATGGCGTGGCGGTCGCACCGGGCGTGGCGTTCGGACCGGCCGGGGAGGGCAGCTTGCGCCTGTGCTTCGCGCAATCGCCGGAACGATTGGCGCGAGCGATGACCCGGCTGCGGGACGGGTTGCGGGCGGAGATGGGAGGGTAATGGCCTCGACTTTCCCACGACCCGCCCCCGCGCTAGCCTCCCGCCAGAAACGCCCAGGGGTCCCATGATCGATAAATTCGTCTCCTCCCGTTCCGAGGCCTTGGAAGGCATCGCGGACGGGTCCGTCATCTTGCTGGCCGGGTTCGGCGCCGGCACACCTGAATACCTCGTCGCCGGCCTGATCGAGCAGGGGGCCAAGGACCTCACGCTGGTAGTGAATGCCGGCGGGCGGGACGACGGGCCGATTGCCGATCTGCTCGCGACCGGCCGCGTGAAGAAGCTGATTTGCAGCTTCGTGCGGCCCGCCAGCGTGGCGGGGCGGCTGTATCAGGCCGGCAAGCTGGATCTGGAAATCGTGCCGCAGGGGACTCTGGCCGAACGGATCAGGGCCGCCGGAGCCGGCGTGCAGGCGTTCTACACCCCGACGGCCGCCGACACGCTGCTGGCCGAGGGCCGCGAAACGCGGATCATCAACGGCCGCAACTGCCTGCTGGAATATCCCATCCACGGCGACGTCGCGCTGATCGACGCGTGGGAGGCGGATCGCTGGGGCAACCTGACGCACCGCGAGAGCGCCCGTAATTACAATCCGATCATGGCGATGGCGGCCAAGATGGCGATCGTGCAGACCGCCCATGTCGTTCCCCTCGGCGCCATCGCGCCCGCCAATGTGCATACCGCCGGCGTCTTCGTGCAGCGCGTGCTGCACGTGCCGGGTTGAAGGATTCCGCCATGTTCAAGCCGCTCGACCGCAACGGCATCGCCGCCCGCATCGCCCGCGACATCCCGGAGGGGTGGTTCGTCAACCTCGGCATCGGCATCCCGACCGGGGTTTCCGATTTCGTGCCGGAGGACCGGGAAGTCATTTTCCATGCCGAGAACGGCGTCATCGGAATCGGCCCGGCTCCGGCACCGGAGGACATCAACCCGTATCTGGTGAATGCCGGCGTCCAGCATATCACGCTACGGACCGGCGGTGCCTTCGTGCATCACGCCGACAGTTTCGCCATCGCCCGCGGCGGGCATCTGGACCTGTGCGTCCTGGGCGCGTTCGAGGTTTCCGAAAACGGCGACATCGCCAACTGGGCACGGTCCCCGGACGAGCCGGTGAAGCAGGTCGGCGGCGCGATGGATTTGGCCGTTGGCGCCAAGCGCCTATGGGTGGCGATGGAGCACAACACGAAGAACGGCGGGGAATCCCGCATCCGCCGCGTCTGTTCCTATCCGCTGACCGCCAAAGGCGTCGTGCGGCGGGTTTACACCGACCTGGCGGTGCTCGACGTGACTTCGGCCGGGTTCGTGGTGGTCGACATGGTCGAAGGCCTGACGTTCGAGGCTTTGCAGGAACGGACGGAAGCGCAATTGGTCCCATCTAGCCGTCATGGTCGGGCCTGACCCGACCAACTCAGGCCAATTGGATAAAGATGGTCGGGTCAGGCCCGACCATGACGGGGGTGAAAGGAAACAACCGTGATAACCAACATCGAAATCGCATCCCGCACCCCACTCGCCGGCGGCGCCGCGTTCGGGGCCAGCGGAGCGTACGAACGCGTGGAAGGCACCGCGTCGGGGACGCTCGCCCCCGCGCACCCCGGCAACAAGGGCATCGCGCTGCTGGGCATGGCGCCGCGCAACGCGGCCGGCCTGGTCGAATACAAATCCGATTTCGTGCTGCTCACCCCAGCCGATCCGGCGCTCGGCAACGGGCGGTTGATCTACGAGGTCAACAACCGCGGCCGCATCATGATGATCGCCAATCTCTGCGCGGGCATCGACGGCAACCGCTGGACCACCGCCGCCGAACTCGGCAACGCCCTCCCCCTGCGGCTCGGGTTTTCGCTTTTGTGGACGGGCTGGGACCCCGGCGCGCCGAAAGCCACCGGCCTGTCGCTGGAGGTCCCCGTCATCGAAGGCCTGACCAAACGCATCCGGGAGGAGTTCGTCTCTGGCACCCGCCTGGGCATCCACGAAACCTTCAAACTGTCCCACGAAGCCGCCAGCCCCGACGCGACCGTCACCGTGCGGCGGACTCAGACCGGCGAGCGGACGCCGGTCGCGTTCAGTTTTGCCGACAGCCGGACGATCAAGCTGGATGAAAAGCCGGTCATCGGGTCCATTTACGAGGTCCGCTACGACGCGACAAAACCCAAGGTCGCGGGGATCGGGTTCGCAGCGACCCGCGACATCGTCAGCCATCTGCGCCACCAGGGCGAGGCAATCACCGGCCGCCGGATCACCCACACGCTGGCGTTCGGCATTTCCCAGGCCGGCCGCTACCTGCGCGACCATATCGCCCAAGGCTTCAACGCCGATGAAACCGGCGCGCGGGTGTTCGACGGCGTCTTCTCCCATGTCGCCGGCATCGGCCGCGTCTTTCACAACACCCCCTTCGCCCAACCCTTCCGCACCCGGACATGGCATGAGGATCACGATTTCCCCGAAGTCGAATTCCCCTTCTCCGCCGCCGTCCTGGACGACCCTATCACCGGAGCCTCCGGTGCGGTGCTGCGAGGCGACGCCACCGACCCGTTGTTGATAGAAACCAATACCTCCACCGAATATTGGCAAAAAGGCGCCTCCCTCCTGCACACCGATCCGCTCGGCCAGCGCGACGTGCCACTGCCGGCCGGGGCGCGCGCCTATCTGATCCCCGGCACCCAGCACGGCGGTAAGGCGGGGATGCCGCACGACGCCGGCCCGTGCGTGAACCCCCGCAACTGGCACGATCCGATGCCGGCGGTGCGAGCACTGCTGGTCGCGCTGGACGAATGGGTCGTGACAGGGCGGGAGCCTCCGCCATCCTGCGTCCCCACCATCGCCGACGGAACCCTTGTGCGGTCGGAGGATGTGGCGTTCCCCCGAGCACCCGGCCTGACGCCGCCGCGGGCGTCCAACGACGTGTCGCCGCTGGTGGATTGGACGGACCCCAAGCCCGCCCCACGATCCTACGGCGCCCTGGTGCCGCAGGTCGGGCCGGACGGGAACGAACGCGCCGGGATCAAGCTGCCCGACATCGCCGTCCCGCGCGGCACCTTCACCGGCTGGAACCTCTACAAAGAACCCCACCCGGCCGGAGAGCTGGCGGATCGGGAGGGCACGTTCCTCGCGTTCCCCGAAACGCCCACGGAGGGGGATTCCCGCCCCAGCCTATCCGCTCTATACGGCGCGCCGGGGTCCTACGCGGAAGCGGTCGAGGCGGCGGCCAAATCGCTGCTGCGCGCGCGCCTGCTGCTGGCGGAAGACGCCGATGTTTATATCGCCGCGGCACAGAAGGGTTCGTAGACCATGAGGACCAACCAATGACTCCCTCCGACATCGATCGGGTGCAAGCCTATCTGCGCCGCCTGTTCGGCACCGATCAGATCAAGGTCGTGCCCCCGCTGCGCAAAGGCCAGTCGGTGGAAATCGCGGTGAAGGATGAGATCGTCGGGACCCTGCACAAGGATACCGACGATGGGGAGACGTCGTTCTCCTTGACCATGGTCATTCTGGAAGAAGACCTGCCCCCGGCGCCCAAAGCCGCCGCGCCGGCACGGGGGCGGCGGGTTTAAGTCGCCCTTTCCGCCACCATCGCGCACCAAACGGAGGAGCCCGAGATGCCGATCATCGATTGTCAGGTTCATTGCTACGAAGCCAACACCCCGCAGCGCCCCTGGGCGAACACCCCGAACTGGCCCGACCACGTCACGGGCGACGAAATGGTGGCGGCGATGGACAAGGTCGGCGTCGATGGGGCGATCTTCATCTCGGCCTTCGCGATGTATCAATTCGATGGCTCCTACGCGACCGAGGTCCAGCGCAAGCACCCCAACCGCTTCGCGATCATCAAGCCGGTGAACCCGGACGATCCGGCGGTGGGCGACGTGATCGCCGACTGGAAGAAGACGCCGGGGACGGTGGCGGTGCGCATCATGCTCCCGGCCGAGTCGGGCCGGCGGGCGGACGATCCTGGGCTCGACCGGATCGCCAAGGCCGCGGCGGCGGCGGATTTCCCGGTGAATATCCTCTGCTGGGGCAATCTGGATGTGGGGACGGCGCTGATCGACCGGCATCCGGGGACTCGGTTCATCATCGATCACCTCGGGATCATGCAACCGCATGTGAAGCCGGCGGCCCCCGAACCATGGGCGGACTTGCCGAAGGTGCTGGAGCTGGCGAAGCGGCCGAACGCGGTGATCAAGGTCAGCGGCGCCTGCACGCTGTCGCACCAACCGTATCCGTTCCCGGATATCTGGGACCCGCTGGCTCGGGTGTTCGATGCCTGGGGGTTCGAGCGGTGCTTGTGGGGGACGGATTGGACCCGAGCGTTCGCGGTGGTGAATTATGAGCAAGCAGTGGAGCCGTTCCGCCTGACGGACCGGCTGAATGAAACCGAGCGGGCGATGCTGATGGGCGGGGCTTGCGCGAAGGCCTACGGGTGGGTGCCTGGGTGGAAATAGGGGGCCGGTAGCCAGTCCCCGCAGTCGCCACAACACATCCGCCGCCCGTCACGCACAAGCGGCGAGTTCCCCACCGCGTCATGCGCGGACTTGATCCGCACACCCCAGGCGGCACGATTTCGTGATTTTATGCCGCTTGGGGTGTCACCCTCTATCGCCGCGAACGACGCCGAGCGCCGGCCCGCGCGCAAAATGCACGCGACCGGTAGGACAGCGCCAACAGTTCGGCCCCGAACGGCATCAACTAGGGACAATGGCGGGCGGCGTTTCGCCGATCAGACACCCGAGCGCCAAGCGTACGGTGTGCGGCCGCAGATCCCGCCAGTCGATGTGCCAAGTGTCTGGGCGTCGGTCGCGTTCGCGCTGATAGGTTTCTTCGCGCCGCCCGCGCACCCGATACATCCGGCCCAAGCTGCCGCCATACCGCCGCAGCGTCTTTTCCACCCGATTCCAGAATTCGCCCTCGCACAAACCGGGGACAATCCCCAGGTCCAGACAAATATAAGTCATGGTCCGCCCGATCGGCCGGCGCCGCACCTCGGCGGCGAGTTCTTCTGGCGTGGGCAGCCGCAACGCATCGGGATTGTCGGAATCCAGCAGCGCCGGTTCCGGACGGCGCGGACGCAAAGGCGCGG
>Ga0214180_1000171_pt1 | contig 25302 bp, 20 predicted proteins | sample TroBogEpilimnion_22_FD_153018 | JGI IMG/M metagenome (GOLD analysis project Ga0214180, IMG submission 153018) | Freshwater microbial communities from Trout Bog Lake, WI - 16OCT2007 epilimnion | ecosystem: Environmental > Aquatic > Freshwater > Lake > Epilimnion/Euphotic zone | place: Trout Bog... | reverse complement strand
GCGGATCGTCTCGGGTAATCTGGCCGGGTCGCCCGCGTGGGAGGCGGTTAGCGATTGATCCCGGCCAGGGCGCTCTTGATCCCAGCCTGTGCCCAGGGCGCCCATGGCATGGTGAAAAGCTTGAACCCTTTCTGGACGTAGAAATTCGGGTCCATCCCCGGCGGGATGAAATACATCCCCGCGGCGATGCCGTGCTTCGCGGCGGCGGCCGCGATTTTATCGAGCGCGCGCTGATAAATGTCGCATGCGTAGTCGAGCGGCACCCCCAGTTCGATCGACAAATCGGACGGGCCGACCAACAGGACATCCACACCCGGGACCGAGGCGATGGCATCGAGATTCTCCAGCGCCTGGTTGGTCTCGATCATCGGCAGGATAACAAGCTCATTGTTCACGGCGTCCATGTAATCGCGGTAGGTCTTGAACTCACCCCACTCACCGCGTACCCCGGCGTTGCTGCGGTTGCCCTGAGGGAAATAGCGGCAGGCGCGGACGGCGGCCTCGGCCTCTTCGCGGGTGTTCACCATCGGAACGATAACGCCGCGCGCCCCGGCGTCGAGCGCGTAGCAAATCTGATAGGCCTCATTCGCGGAGACGCGCACAACGGGCGCCGTCTGCTTGCCGCGCATCGCCGCGATCGGCGGCTGCAGCTGCTTGATTTCGTAGGGCGAATGCTGGGTATCGAACAGCAGAAAGTCGAACCCGGCGTCGGCCAGGAGCGACACGTCCACCGCCGGAGAACCCGCGGTCCCGACGACGGTTTTACCGGCCTTGATGGCGTCTTTGAGGGCGTTCATTTGATTTCGATTCCTCCCATTTCATTCCTGGCGCCGCCGAGTGGTTCCGCCTCGACATGAGCCAAGTTAACCGGCGGGATGCACGCTCCCGCCGGTTTCACTGTTGTTGTGACAATCAGGACAGCGAGAGCTCGCGATAGCCGCCGTCCGCCACCGCGTCGCAGCGCTGGCGGAAGGCCGGGTGCCCGCCGCTGTAGCGCATGACACGACGGACCTGCTTGCCCTCCAGGTTGCGGTTGATGCCGGTCATCCAGGAATCGACCTCGGTGAACAGCAATCCTTCGTTGGTTTCGATGACGTGATCGGTCCAGTCTTTCGCCGCCGCTTTTGTCGCGTCCACGCGGGTCAGGCCGTTGTCGCGGGCATGACGGATCAACGCCGTGACCCAGTCGGAGGTGTATTCCACCGCGCGCGGGAAATTCCCCAGGCCGGCGTGCGGACCCATCACCATCATGAAATTCGGGAAGCCGTCGACCATGATTCCCAGCATCGTCACCGGCCCATCCGCCCATTTCTCTTTCAGCGATACGCCGCCCGTGCCACGGATGTCGATCTGGTCGAACGCGCCGGTGATCGCGTCGAACCCGGTGGCGTAGATAATCATATCGAATTCGTATTCGGCATCGCTCGTCCGGATACCCTTCGCCGTAATGCTTTCGATCGGCGTTTCCAGGAGATCGACGAGCTTGACGTTCGGCTGGTTGTAAACCTCGAAATACCCGCTTTCCAGCGGCACGCGGCGCATGCCGAAGCCGTGGCTCTTGGGGACCAGCTTTTCCGCCACAACCGGGTCCTTCACACGCCCGCGGATCTTGTTCGCCAGCCAGTCGGACATCAGCTTGTTGGCCTCACGATCCACCAGGACGTCGCGGAAATTGCCCATCCAGATGCCGAAGCCCGGTTCGCCGTAGCGTTTTTCCCAAAATGCCTCGCGTTCCTCTCGCGTGACTTCGAGCGCCGAGCGCGGATCTGCCGCGTGGATGAAACAGCCGACGGTTTCCTGGCACTTGGCGAAGATATCGGCGTAATTCCGGCGAATTTCCGCCATTTCCTCGGGTGTCACCTTGGAATTGTGCAGGGGTGCCGACCATTGGGCGGTGCGCTGTAACACGGTCAGATGGCCGGCGGTTTTGGCGATCTCGGTGATCGCCTGGATGCCGGTCGCGCCGGTGCCGATCACCGCGACGCGCTTGCCCGCGAAGCTGACCTGTTCCTTCGGCCAGTTATGGGTGTGGAAGGACTGGCCCTTGAAGGTCTCGATCCCTGGGATGCGTGGCAGAACCGAGGCCGACAGCACGCCGACCGCCGTAACCAGAAACCGCGATGTGCACTGGCTGCCGTCTTGCAGTGTGATCTTCCAGCAGCGTTCGGCTTCCTGGTAGTGCGCCGCTGTGACGGTGGTCCGGAACTGGATATCGCGCCGCAGATCGAACTTATCCGTCACGTAATTCAAATACCGCTCGGTTTCCGGTTGAGAGGCGAAATGTTCCTCCCAATTCCATTCGTCCAGCAGTTCCTGGGAAAAGGAATATCCGTAGGTCCAGCTTTCGGAATCGAAACGCGCGCCGGGATAGCGGTTCCAGTACCAGGTGCCGCCGACGTTCGAGCCGGCTTCGAACACCCGCGCGGTCATGCCGAGTTCGCGCAGCCGATAGAGTTGGTACAGGCCGGATACGCCCGCGCCGATGACGATCGCGTCGAAATCGGTTGCCGCTTTCGTGGCGGGTTTACGGGTAGCTTCCATCACATCGCTCATACGAACTTCTCCCTCGGTCGACGCCGGTTGTCCTGGCGTGCTTCTGCGGGAGACTAACCCGATTTAGCCTTGGAACGCCAGCCGAGGTGTCCCGCCCCTCCGGTCGCAGGAGGTGGTCGGGTCAAGCCCGACCATGACGCGTGCGAGAGTCAACCGTTTGGCCGGCGGGTCCTAGTTCGTGCGTCCGAGAAGCCCCCTGGCGATGACCTGGGCCTGAATTTCGGCCGCACCCTCGAAGATCGACAGAATACGCGCATCGCACAGCACGCGGCTGATTGGGAACTCCACCGCGTAACCGTTGCCGCCATGGATCTGCAACGCGCAATCGGCGTTGGAGAACGCGACGCGCGCGGCCAGCAGCTTCGCCATACCTGCTTCGATATCGCACCGTTGTCCGGTATCCTTCTGTCGCGCGGCGAAATAGGTTAATTGCCGAGCGAACATTGTTTCGGTAGCCATCCAGGCGAGTTTGTTGGCAACACGGGGGAAATGCACGATCGACTTGCCGAATTGCTGACGGTCCCGCGCGTAGGCCAAACCGAGCTCGAACGCGTTCTGCGCCACGCCTAAGGCGCGCGCGCCGGTTTGGATGCGGGCGCTTTCGAACGTTTCCATCAACTGCCGGAATCCCTGCCCCTCGACACCGCCGAGCAGACAATCGGCCGGGACCTCGAAATTCTCGAAGCCGAGTTCGTATTCCTTCATGCCGCGGTAACCCAGGACGCGGATTTCCGTGCCGGTCATGCCGGGGGCGGGGAAGGGGTTGTCCTCGGTGCCGCGCGGCTTCGGCGCCAGCAGCATCGACAGGCCGCGGTGGCCCGGCAGATCTGGATTGGTCCGAACCAGCAATGTCATCAGGTCGGAGCGCGAGGCGTGCGTGATCCAGGTTTTCGCGCCGGTTACACGATAGACGTTGCCGTCACGAATGGCGCGTGTGCGCAGGTTCGCAAGGTCCGATCCGGTGTTGGGTTCGGTGAACACCGCTGTTGCCAGGACCGAACCATTCGCGATCGGCGCCAGCCAGCGCTGTTTCTGCTCCGGCGTGCCGGCGGACCCGATCAGTTCGGCTGCGATTTCCGCCCGCGTGCCCAACGATCCGACGCCGATATAGCCGCCGCTGAGGGCCTCGGAGACGACGCACATGGCAACCTTGCCCAGGCCGAGGCCACCGGATTCCTCCGGCACCGTCATGCCGAAGACGCCCATTTCGCCGAGTTGTTCGACCACCGGCATCGGGATCAATTCGTCGTTCTGGTGCCATGTTTGGGCATGGGGTGCGATTTCGGCCGCGGCGTAGCGCAGGAACTGATCGCGGATCGCCTGATGCGTCTCATCCAGTCCGACCGAACCGAACTGGCCGTCCAGCGCACCGGCGACGATCGTCTGGCGGGCGGCGTCCAGCGCCGTTCGGTTGGTCAGTTCCGCGACAACCGGTGAGGACAGGAACCCCAGCGCCACCGTGGCCGGCACGCCCAGATCGCCGGGGCGCACCATCTCGGTCTGGCTGATCGGGATGCCGCCGCCGAGCTGCGCCAGGAACTCGGCGAAGCCAAGCCGCAGGATGGCGCCTTCCACGGGCGACAGCGTGCCGTCGGCGTGCAGCCCTTGCGCCCAGCGGAGTGCTTGACGCAGGGCCTCCACATAGGTTGCCTGCCACGCGAAACCGTGCGCTGCGAGCTGATGCACCTCCAGCAGCGCGGGATCGGGCTTACCCGCATCGCCGACGAGACCGACGACCGCGTTGCGGCAGGACGCCAGAAATTGTTCCGCCAACGTGAGGCCGGACGCGCACAGGCCGAGCAGTTTATCCGGGGATTCCATAGTCAGGACCTCCTTGCCGCGTCGGGTCCGGCGACCACGCCGGCATCGTGCAGCTTTCCGTATTGGGCGGTGGACAGGCCGAGCAAGCCGGTCAGTATGGCTTCGGTGTGCTCGCCGAGGCGGGGCGCCGGGGCGGGCGGGCGCTGACCGAGGTCGAAGCGCAGCGGCACGGTGTTGGCCAGCAGCGTGCCGACGCCGTGTTGCTGGACCTCGGCGAACATCGGGTTGGCGGGGGACACGCGCGGGTCTTCGGCGACCATCTGGCCGAAATCCTGATAGGGTCCCCACAGCACGCCCTTGCCGTCGAAGGCTGCTCGGACCTCGGGCAGGGTGCGGGCGGCGAACCAGGGTTCCAGGACCGCGCAAATGGCGCCGCGCGCGGCGAAGCGGCCGCCTTCGGTGTCCATATCGACGTCCATCAACGGGCCGATCATCGCCAGTTTCGCGGTAAGGCCGGTGCTGGTGCCGATCGCCCGAAATTGCCGGTTGGAGATGGCGCAGAGCATGATCCGCCGGCCGTCCTTCAGCAGGAAATCGCGGCCGAAGGCGCCATACAGGTCGTTGCCCATCGGCGGGCGGATCGATCCATTGATCTGCACGTCGGCGACGTAGCCGAGGTTGGCGGCGGTGGCGAAGGCCACGTCCGACAGCGCCAACGTGATTTCCTGCCCCTGTCCGGTGCGGCGGCGGTTGCGGTCGGCGGCGAGGAAGCCCGTTGCCAAATACAGCCCGGCCGCGACATCCCAGGCGGGCAGGACGTGGTTGATCGGTTCCTCGGTCCGGCCGGTGGCGGTGGGGAAGCCGGCGGCGCTGTTCACCGTGTAATCGATGGCTTGGCTGCCGTCGGAGCTGCCGGTCAGCCGCAGCATGATCAGATCGGCGCGCTTTTTCGCCAGGGTCGGGTAATCCATCCAGCCGGAGCCGGGCAGGTTGGTCAGCAGCGTGCCGTTGTCCGGGCCGGGCGCGCAGATCAGGGCTTGGGCGAGTTCCTGCCCCTCCGGCTTGTTCAGGGCCAGACAGACGGAGCGTTTGGCTTTGTTCAAGCTGGCCCAATAGAGGCTGCTGCCGTCCGGGGCGAGCGGCCAGCGGGCGATATCGATATTGCCGCCGATGGGGTCGATGCGGATGACGTCGGCGCCGAGCTGCGCCAGCGTCATCCCGCCCAAGGGCGCGGCGATGAAGGCCGAGACCTCGACAATGCGGACGTCGCTGAGTGGTCCTGTCACGCTTTTGTGCCTTGCTTCCGGGTTTGGTGGTGGGGCGAGGCATAGGGCATGCGGGGGCGGGCGGGAAGATGCGGGCGGGAGGGGGTGACTTCGCTGTGCGCCTCGGGGTCGCGGCTGCCGGCATGACCGGGGCATGATGGGATTTGGATGCGACTGCGCGAGGGCGAGGATTTTCATGGGGCCGTTGAAGCAGAGGCACGCTGGATGCAGTACGTCATTGGAGACGGCTGCGGCGTCCGCCACGCGGACAAAAATGCCAGCTTCGTTGGAGGATTCCGTTGTTATATTGCGTTCTTACTTCGAAGACGGCTGTGCGCAATTATGAAGGTCCGTCATGGTTGGGGACCGGGCACGTATCGCTTATTCAGTTCGGGGCCGCTTGGCCCTGCGTCTTGGTCACCCAGGCGTGCGGAAGCGATCTGGATATGATAGCTATTGCCGCTCGGGTCCGCAGCGTCGCGTGACCGAATACCGAGTGCTCACGCGAGGGCGCCGCCTTGTTCCCCTCTTGCCAAAATCGCCTCAGAAGGAAGCTATGATCGCGCTATCCCGCAACCCGGACCGTGACCTGCCGTCGCTGTTCGCCCGAGCTCTAGCTGGGCGGCGCATTGATCTCGAGGGAGGGAAGCCGACTGAAGTGCACCTCTACACGGCTCTGGCAACTTGCTGGCGCAACAGCAGCGAAACCGCTTACACACTTCTGTCCGAGCTGAGAAGGTTGCAGGCGACGTCCCTGGGCGAAAATAATTACGACCAGGGCACAGTCCCCCAAGCGCTGAGGGCGCTAATCTACGCAGCGACCGAAGCCTTCGACCTCTACCGCCAGACCATTCCTAATCGGCTGGAGGGCGGGCGAGGAAGGTCTGAGGTTCGACTTATTCGCGCCTACCAAGCCTCCGTAAAGCGGCTTCGCGATCCCGTTTCCCAGATGTGCAATCTCATGAAGCATCAATACCGAGAGATCGTGACGGGCCGAATCGTGTCTCAGGTAACGGGTGAGGCTACTTTCGTATACCGGATCAACGTTGCCCACAGCGGAGTCCAAGTGCCGGATCGGGACGTACATCGCGAAGGCGGCTTCGCCTCCGTCGAGCGGACACTCCATGAGATCGTGCATGGACTGCTACGCGCGGATGCCAAGGCTGGCGAACTGATAAGCGCGCTATCTGATAATTACAGTTTAGCGGTTGAACTAAAGGGTCTTTCCGGCCTCGGCCTCGTCGGCGTTTTGGACGGCCTGGGTGATAGGACTCCCATCGTCGCTTATTCCGAGCCGGGCCTGTTCGACGGCGTTCAGGTGCTCGCGGAGCAAATACTCCTTACGCGTGTAAGCGCGCGGAAAATTGCCGAACCAACGATACGCACGATACAAATCACCGTCGACGAAGCCGCTCCAAGCGTGCAGGTCTTTCTCTAGCCAGTCGTCAGCTCCGTTGTGCACATCTCTTGGTCCATAAGCGATAACTGCGGAATGAGGGGCGAATCGGAGCATGTTTGTCTGATGTAGCACATACCGACTTCAGACAACGCGTCAGGAGGGCGCAGCCAAGCTATCTCCCGCTTTTACGCGGTGGTGTTCGAGCCTTCAATTTCTCCGCTTCTCGGGCTTGGTTTGCGGTCTTGGCTGGGTTCACACAAATCTGGTGGATCAGCGTTTCGGTGATATCTAAAAGTATGTTGAAATCTTCCAAAGTCGGCCGGTAGCCTCGATGTGCGGCAGCGCTCCCGGCATCGAAAGCAGTGTCAAGGATTTGAACCTGAGCGGTTGTTATCAAAGCCTGCCCTTCCAACCTTTTGAGCTTCTGCATGAAATTTCCTTGGCTACCCGCACGCGATGTCACGAAATGATCGACGATCGCACGGGCACCCATAGCAGCCAGGGAGTACGCTCCCAGACCGTATGCGGAATAAACGTCCTGAAGCAGCCAGGCCACCCAAAATTCGTCCGATTTCAGGCAAAGAGCCAAGTGCGGCACCCAATCAGGCACGGGTTTCGGCGGCGCAGGAGGGAACAGATCGCGGTGAACTTTCAGCTCGAGACCGTGGTCCCCGATCTCGTAGTCTTCGGAGAACCAATGGCTGTGAACGAAGGTGATGGTATGGCATCCGGCGCACTGAAGCGTCGACCATTCATCCCCTCCATCCACTGGGTTATTGTCGTCGACCCAAGTGATTGTCTTTTCATGTAAGACGACATGATGCCGACTGCCGCCGCATTTTCTACAGAATGACTCGATATTGTTGATACTAACCGAGTCGCTTGGAGCGTCAGGTTCCCTATGTTGTTCTACCATTTTCCCATTCGCTTAATTATTGTTGCGCCGTCGGCCAAGGCCAGCGCTTACGCCAAACGGCCAAGACATGACATGATGAGATCCTTTCTCATGTGATTAAACGCTCCGCGATTTGATGATGGCATAGGTGACGAAGGCGCCGAGCGCCGCGCCGGCGAGAAGGACTAGGCCGGGATGAATGTCCGGGCTTTTCGTCTCCACCACGCTGACGCCGCGGAATTGAGCCTCCACTTCGGTTTGGTCAGCGATAGCGAGTATCCGCCATGGCGGTATCCCCAACGGCTTGGCGGCCGACCGTAGATGTTCCAGCGTGATGTTGGTCTGTCCGTTTTCGATCCGAGACCAAGTAGCCTGTGTCAGCCCGACGGCAACGGCCATATCTTTTTGCTGCATGCCATGCTGCGAACGAAGGTCAGTCAGAACCTTCCCCACAATCGATGGGTAAGTGGTAGCGACGACGGAAGGTTGGTTGCTCATGTTGCGCACCCTGTAAATTATGCATGTCATGCATATATCAGGTCGCCCATGAACGCAAGCACAATCGGCACGTGATAATTGCGTTCATCAGATGTGACGGTTAGGTGACGGTAGCCTGGCCCCCTTACCCGCTTTTGGTCGGTTCCCGAGGCGCTAATCGCGCCCCACCAGACCACCGCCGCCCTTGACCACTACCAATCCCCAACCGACACTTCCCCGGCCCAAACACAACGAACCAAGGGAGCCAAGGCATTGTCCAAGAGTGCAGCCGCGACCGACGGCAGTTTCCTCAACGGCCTACGCGTCGTCGAACTCGCCGATGAGCTCGGCGAGTACTGCGGCAAGGTCCTCGCCGGCCTGGGCGCCGACGTCGTCAAAATCGAACCGCCCGGCGGCGAGAAAACCCGCGGCTACGGCCCCTTCTACAACGACGAACCGCACCCCAACCGCAGCCTGCATTTCTGGCACTACAACTTCGGCAAACGCGCTATCGTGCTCGATCTCGACTCGGACAAAGACCAAAAACACTTCATGCGCTTGGCCGAAAGCGCCGACATCGTCCTCGACACCCGATCCCGCACCTACCTGAACGAACGCGGCATCGGCTACGACGCCATGCGCGCGCGCAATCCCGGGCTGATTTACGCCCGCATCAGCCCCTTCGGCGACGACGGCCCTTGGGCCGACTATCAGGCGAGCGACCTCGTCCACCTCGCTTTGGGCGGCGTCATGATGAATTGCGGCTACGATCCGGACCCCGCCGGTTTCTACGAAACCCCGCCGATCGCGCCGCAGGCCTGGCAATCGTATCAGGTCGCCGGGGAGGTCACGGCGGTGCAAATCATCGCGGCCCTGATTTACCGCATGAAAACCGGGCGGGGTCAGAAACTGACAACTTCCGTGCACGATGCCGTCGCGAAGAATACCGAAACCGACATGCCGGACTGGGTCTATTGCCGGCTGCCGCATTACCGGCAGACCTGCCGCCACTCCTTGCCCTCGGCGTCCCCGACCATGGCGGGCATGGCCGCCGAATCCGCGCTGCGGCCCGGCCTGTCCCGCACCAAGGACGGCCGCTGGGTCCTCGCCTACCGCACCTATCTGCTCGGCGGCGTGGCGTCGTTCGAAGCGACCGCGCGCGTGCTGCGGAAATTCGGTGCCGAGGGCGATCTGGGCGACGAGAAATACAAGGACGAAGCCTTCGTCCTGAAGCCCACCACGAACCACCATATCGCGACGTATGTGGAACGGCTTGTCGGGCGGTATCTGTACGAGCGCGATTTGTGGAAGGACGGCCAGGACGAAGGCCTGCCCTGGTCGCCGGTGCGCCGGCCCGAAGAAAATGTCGGCGAGGAACATTGGGCACAGCGCGAAACATTCTTCGACGTCGCATATCCCGAACTGGGCAAGACATTCACCCAGGTCGGCGCGAAATGGGTGGCCCCCGGCCTGCCGTGGCGGACCGGCCCGCGCGCGCCGCTGCTGGGCGAACACACCGCCGAAGTGCTCGCCGAAACCGCCCCCCGCGTGGCGCCAATCATCCGCTCAACCGAGGAGACGCCGCTTCTCAGCAAACACGGCAAACCCTTCGCGCTGAGCGGGGTTCGCATCGTCGACCTGACCTGGATGCTCGCCAGCGCCGGCGCCGGCCGCTTCTTCACCGCGCTCGGCGCCGAGGTCATCAAGGTCGAGCATCTGTCCCGGCTGGACGGCATGCGGATGGGCATGGGCAACGCGCCCCTCGGCGGACGGGCCGAACGCGACGCCGCCACCGGCCCGCTGGTGGTGCCGGCGACGAAGGACGTGAACCGCAGCGGATCGTTCATGGAGATCAACGCCGGCAAGCGCGGCATCAGCCTGAACCTGAAACATCCCGGCGCCAAGGAACTGCTGATCGAGCTGATCAGGGGCGCGGACATGGTGGTCGAGGGTTTCTCCCCCGGCACGATGGACCGGATGGGCCTCGGCTACGACCGGCTGCGGGAGATCAATCCCAAGATCGTCTATGTGCAACAATCCGGTATGGGACAGATCGGCACGTACGGCCGTCTGCGCAGCTTCGGACCGACGGCGCAGGCGTTTTCGGGGCTGAGCGACATGTCCGGCCTGCCCGATCCGTTTCCGCCGGCGGGCATCGGCTATTCCTACCTGGATTGGTTCGGCGCCTATCAGATGGCGCTGGCGATGATGGCCGCGCTGTACCGCCAACGGGCGACTGGGAAGGGCTGCTGGATCGATTCGTCGCAGGCGGAGGTTGGGATTTTTCTCACCGGTGCCAGCATCCTCGATCATTCCGTGAATGGGCGCTCCTGGGCGCGGTACGGCAATCGCTCCCCCTACAAACAGGCCGCGCCGCACGGCGCATACCGGGGGCGCGGGGAGGACCGGTGGATCGCCATCTCCGCCTTCACCGACGAACAATGGTGGGCGACGACCCGCGTGCTCGGGGTGCCGCAATGGGCGGCCGATCCCCGGCTGGCGACGCTGAGCCTGCGGCTCGCCAACCAGGATTATCTGGACCGAATGATGAACGCGGCAACGGCCAACTGGGACGTATTCGAACTTATGCACGCACTGCAACGCGCCGGTGTCGCAGCCGGGGTCTGCCAGACGTCGGAAGATCGTTACGAGCATGACCCGCAACTGCGTCATCTCGGCTGGATGACGGAACTTCCGCAGAAGGATCTCGGACGGTGGCCGGTAAAGGAGGTTCCGGTGAAATTCAGCGAAACCCCGCCCTATATCGGCGGCTTCCTGGACCGGCACGGCCCGAGCTACGGCGAGGACAACGATTACGTGCTGCGCGAGATACTCGGTCTGGATGCGGATCGGATCGCGCAACTGGCGCGGGAGGGGGCGTTCTGAGGGGTAGGCGGCGCCCCGGCATGACGTTGAGAGCGTGTGCCGTACAGCTAACCGATTTGTTTATCATTGGCGTCGCCTGATTTAACCACTGCCGGCCACATCACGCCCGCCGGACATTCCAGAAATACGGCGCCGTGCCCTCCACCATCCCGACCAGGTTCTTGCGATAGGCCTTGCGTATCTGGAACGTGCCGATCGGCACATAGGGCACTTGGTCGAAGGCCCGCTTCTGGATGGCCAGCACAACCGCGTCCTGTTCCTTGGGGTCGGTGGTCTCGACGAAGCGACGGGTCAGCACTTCCATTTCTTCGTCCTTGTACCAGCCGAACCAGGCGGTGGCGCCGAGGCCGCGGATCTGGCTGTGCTCCATCGGTGTGTAGCCGATGGTCGATGGCCGCCACGTGTGCATCGCGGACCAGCCGCCCTTTTCCACCGGTTCCTTGCTGGTGCGCCGCTGCACGACGCTGCCCCAGTCGGTCGCCACGAGTTCCGCGTTCATGCCGATCTTCTTCAGCAGGTCGTAGGTAACGTCGCCGAACGGCCCGACGGTCGTGAGGTCCGTGGGGCTGATCACCACAGCCTTCTCCCCCTTATAGCCGGACGCGGCGAGCATCTCCCGCGCCTTGGCGATATTCGCCTGCATGGCCTCCTTTCCGACCTCCACACCGTAGCGGCTGCCGCAGGGGAAAACCGATTTGCAAACGGTATAAGCGCTGGTATCCCCGGCGGTGACGGACGCCATATAGTCGTCCTGGCTCACCGCCATCATCACGGCTCGACGAACCGCGACATTGTCGAAGGGCGGCTGCAGGTGGTTGAAGCGCAGCACGCCGTTGTACCCGGTGGGATTGTGGTTGCCGAGTGCGATGGCCGGGTTCTTTTTCAGCAGGGGCACGAGATCCGGCTGCACCTGCTCGTACCAGTCCACTTCGCCGCTTTGCAGCGCGGCGGCGGCGGTGGCGGAATCGGGGATGACGCGCCACTCGATCCGGTCGAAATGCGCGACCTTGCCGCCGGTCATCCATTCCGCCTTCTCCTGGCGCGGCACATATCCCTCGAAACGGGCATAGGCGGCATGGGCGCCGGAATTGTACTCGTCCGCCAGGAAGCGGTAAGGGCCGGAGCCGGTATACTCGCCGATCTGTTTGAACGGGTCGGTTTTGGCGACGTGTTCCGGCATCATGAAGGCGACGGAGGCGCCGCCGCGCGCGATGGCTTCCACGAAGATCGGAATCGGCCGCTTCAGAACTATCTTAATGGTGCGGTCGTCGGCCGCGACGCATGTGTCGACATACTGCCAGACCGTTTGGCCGATGGTCTCCCGCCGCGCCCAGCGGGCCAGGCTGGGGGCGCAGTCCTGGGCGCGCACCGGCTCTCCATTGTGGAATTTCAAACCGTCGCGCAGTCTAATCAGGTACGTGCGGCCATCGTCGGACAGCGTATAGCCTTCCGCCATCTGCGGCTTGACCTCCAGTTTGGAGGTCACGCCGAACAGCAGATCGTAGATCGCCCAGCCGTGATGCACGGTGGGTTGTGCCGTGGTAAAAATCGGGTCCAGCAGGGTCAGGTTGGCCTGCGGCACGAAGGTCAGTGTGCGGGCGCCGGCCGGTTGGGCGATAGCGAATTTCGCTGGCACGAACGGCGCCGCGACGGCGCCTTGCAGCAAGGTCCTGCGCTTCATCGTTTTCACTCCCTGTATCGCTCTGAGCCGAACCTTGGCGGACGGGCCGGTTTATTGCGGCCAGTATAGACCGGGATTCGTCTGGCGACAGGGCCATTCGCTTCCGCCGCGCCCCTGGCGTTTTCCGCGCGCGCCGCGTTCAATGGCCCGCACGGAGAAGAATCAGGGGATCGAAATGGCCGACAACGCGGATACCTACGACTACATCGTCACCGGAGCTGGTTCGGCGGGATGCGCCGTCGCCGGACGGCTCAGTGAGTCCGGGAAATACCGCGTCCTGCTGCTGGAAGCCGGCCCGCCCGACAGCAATCCGTGGATCCATATTCCGCTGGGCTATACGAAGAACTACACGAACCCGAAAATCAACTGGATGTTCGAGTCGGAGCCCGAACCCAACCTGAACAACCGCACGCTTTATCAGCCGCGCGGCAAGGTCCTCGGCGGCACGTCCTCGATCAACGGCACGGTCTACATGCGGGGCACTGGCGCGGACTACGACAACTGGCGTCAGCAGGGGTGCGAAGGCTGGGACTGGGACAATGTCCTGCCGTACTTCAAGAAGGCGCAGAATCAGGAACGCGGTGCCAGCGAATTGCACGGGTCCGGCGGCCCGCTGCATGTCAATAACATCCCGCACGAATGGCCGCTGGCGAAAGCCTGTGTCGAGGCCGCGATGCAGACCGGCATTCCCTACAATCCCGATTTCAACGGACCGAAACAGGAGGGCACTGGGTTTTACCAGTTCACGGTGAACAACCGCCGACGCTGGAGTTCCGCCCGCGCTTATCTGGGGCCGGCCAAATCGCGCGCCAATCTGATCGTCTCCACCGAATCGCACGCACAGAGGCTGATTTTCGAGGGCACGCGCGTCGTCGGTGTCGAATACACCACGCCCCAGGGACGCCGGACCGCGCGCGCGGCGCGGGAGATCGTTGTGTCCGGCGGCGCCTTCGGCTCCCCGCAATTGCTGCAACTCTCCGGCCTTGGTCCGGCGGAATTGTTGCGCGATCATGGGATCGAGGTGGTGCGCGACATCCCCGGCGTCGGGGAGAATTTACAGGATCATTTCAACAGTTATTTATCCTATCGCGTTAACAAGCCCATCACGCTGAACGATATCGGCAACAGCAAGATCCGGCAGGTTCTCGCGGGCATCCAGTATGTGTTCACCCGCACGGGACCGCTGACCGGCACCGGCATTTATGCCGGCGCTTTCGTCCGCTCCGACCCGCGTCTGGAAAACCCCGATCTGCAAATCAACATGTCCATGTGGAGCACGGAATCGCGTTCTCGCACCGGCATCGTGCCGCACCCGTTCCCCGCCTTCACCCTCAGTCCCGTGCATTTGCGCCCGGAAGGCCGAGGCTTCGTGCGCATCAAAACGCCGAACGCATCCGATCAACCGGCCATTCGCTTCGATCAGTTGCGCACGGAGTACGATAAATCCGCCATTCTTTACGGCCTGCATTTGTGCCGCCAGATCGCCGCGCAGCCGGCGCTGCAACCTTATGTGGTGGAGGAAATCCTGCCAGGGCCGGCGGTGCAATCGGATGAGGATTGGCTGGAAGATACCCGCCAGCGCGGGGTGGCGAACTTCCATCCCGTCGGCACCTGCCGCATGGGCCACGGGATCGACGCGGTGGTGGACCCTCGGCTGCGCGTGCACGGCATCGCGGGCCTGCGCGTGGCCGACGCGTCGATCATGCCCAGCATCATCGCGGGCAACACCAACGCGCCGTCCATCATGATCGGCGAGAAATGCGCCGCGATGATCCTCGAGGATGCCGCGTGACGGTTCAATGCTTGCCGGTTTCGAATGCGTAGAACTCGCTCATGAAGGGCGCGGCGACGTCGGCGTTCAGCTTGCAGTCCAGCAGCACCGGACCGGGCGGATCGCGCAGCAGCGGCGCGGCGGCGTGCAGATCCTCCAGCGTGCGGATCGTTCTGGCTTCGAAGCCGAACGCCGCCGCGACCGGCGCGTAGTCGACATCGGGGAAGACCGATTTCGCTTCCGGCAGGCCGCGCATGCGCAAGAAGTGCAGCTCGGCCCCGTAAGCGCAATCGTTCATCAGAACGATGATCAGGGGAATATCCTCCCGCACCACGGTTTCCAGTTCGCCCATCGTCATCAGGAAGCCGCCATCGCCGATGACCAGGACCGTGGGAATGTCCGGACGCCCGCGCGCCACGCCCAGCGCGGTGCCGAAGCCCAGGCCGATGGAGGCAAACTCGCTGGTCATCTTGAAGTGACCCGGTCCGGGGACCGACAGAAACGGCAGAATGCCCAGGAAATTGCCAGCGTCGTAGACGATGTTCTTCTGTTCCGGCAGCAGCGTGTTCAGTGCGGCGCCGAGGCTGCGCATGTCCACCGTGCGCGGGGTGTTGGCGGGCTGAAAGTCCTTGCCGATATCGTAAGCGGCCAGGGTCGCACGCACGGCCTCCGACCGGAACGGTTTTTCCGCGTTCGATCCGGCCGGCAGGGCCGCGAGGATGCCCTCGGCGGCCAAACGCGCATCGCCCACCACCGCCACATCCGCATGACTGTAGCGTCCGATATTCGCTCGGTTCGAGTCTATCTGGATCAACGGCACCGGCGGTAGCGCGGCGCCGAAGCTCATGGTCAGGAAGTTCAGTCCGGCGCCGAACACGACCGCGCAATCGGCCTGATCGACCATCCGCCGCGCCATCGAATGCGAAAAGGACCCGAGGATCCCCAGGTCGAACGGGTAACCGCGGAACATGTCCTTGCCTTTGGCGGTCGTGATCAGCAACGCGCCGGTACGTTCGGCCAGCGCCTCGATCGCTTCTTTCGCGCCGGCAAGATGGGCGCCGCGTCCGGCGACGATGATCGGCCTTTGGCTGGCGCGCAGCATCTCGGCCGCGGCGGCGATCGCCTGGGCGCGCGGGGCGGCCGGCTTACGCGGCGTCGCCGGAGCGCGAGGCGGCGGGATGGGCGCGTCGATCTCGGTATGCTGCACATTGGTGGGCAACAGCAGCGCGGCCGCGGTGCCCTGTTCGGCGGTCGCAACCGCGTCGGCGAAGGCCGCGCATGCCGCTGAACCGGAGGTCGCGACGAAGGTTCGCAATCCGGCCGCCTGCAACACCCCGACGGCGTTGAAACCTTTGTAGTCGGGCCCCATCGGGTTCGCGGCACCGATCGGTTGCGCCTGTTCCCCATAGATAATCAGCAGTTTGGAACCCATGCGGCTGGAAGCGACCGCGGCATGCAGCCCGTTGGCGGTGGCCGGGCCGCGCCCGATGATGGCGACGCCCAGGCGGCCGGTGGCGAAGGCATAGCCCTCGGCCATGGCGATGGCGTTGTTTTCGTGCCGCGTCCCGTGGAAGACGATGCCGAGACCGTCGAGCGAGGTGCAAAACACGGCGGTGTCGTCGCTCATGAGTCCGAATACGACATCGATGCCGAGCGCCTGGATTTCCTCGGCGATCGCTTGGTGAACCTGAATGATGCGTCCGGATGCGGGTGCGGTGCCGGTGTTCATTGGATGCCTCCCCTTTTCTCGACGGACCGAACACTCTCACCGGAAGCGCCGGTGGGGAAGGGCGCCTTCCGGACCTTGAGCCATTCTGCCGGTGCGTTGGCGACCGGCCTTCCCAAACTGGCGGGTGCGCGGCACCCTGACCGCCATGCGCGCGCTTGGCCTCCGGCTTTTGAAATATGTGGGTCTGGCCCTGGTGCTGGCGATCGGGGGGATCGCGCTCGTGCTCTGGGAGACTTTGCCCGCCGCGCGGCAGTCGGCTCGCATCTCTGGTTTGTCCGCGCCGGTGGATATTCGCTTCGATGCCGACGGCGTACCGCATATTCGTGCCGCGACCGAACGGGATGCGATCGCGGCCTTGGGGTTCGTGCATGCGCGCGATCGCATGTTCGAAATGGACATGGGCAGGCGAGCAGCGGCGGGGCGCATTTCCGAACTGGCGGGGCCGGCGACGCTGTGGATCGATCGCAGCATGCGGACCCTGGGCCTCGCTCGCGCCGCCGTGGCCGATTATGCGGCACTGCCCGCTGAGACCCGCACGCTGCTGGATGCCTATGCGGACGGTGTGAACGCCTGGATCGACGCGCGTGGGCGGTTCGCCTCACCGGAGCATCTGGCGATCGGCGCCCCCGAACGCTGGCAGCCGGCCGATGGGCTGCTGCGGGTCAAGACCATGGAGCTGTTCCTGTCGGCGAACTGGCGCGCGGAGCTGGCCCGTCTGGCGCTGGCGGGGCATGCACCGCAATGGCAGATCGATGAGTTATGGCGCTCCGACCCGCCGCGGGCGCATGCCGAGCGCGATCCTGGGTTGGCGCCGCTGGCTACGCGGCTGGCGGAGGTTTTCCCGAGCTTCCCCGATCCGTGGACGTTGCCGGACTCGGCATCGAACGAATGGGCGGTGGACGGGGCGCATAGCGCGACCGGGGCGCCGATCCTGGCCGGCGATCCGCATCTGCAATTCGGGTTTCCCAGCATCTGGTATTTGGCGCGGATCGACGCACCAGCGTTGACGCTGGCGGGCGCGACGGCGCCGGGCTTTCCGTTCCTGGTCATCGGGCACAACGGCCGCATCGCCTGGACCTTCACGACGACCGACGCCGACGTGCAGGACGTGTTCATCGAATCCGCCGACGAACCCATGATCAGCCGGGAGGAACGCATCGCGGTCCGGGGCCAGAAGGACGAAATCCTGATCGTGCGGGAGACTCGGCACGGGCCGGTGGTCAGCGATCTGGCGGGCGACCGAACGCGAATCCTGGCCGCGGCGATGGGCAATCTGCAGCCGCACGACACCGCCGCCGCCGGGCTTCTGGCGCTCAGCCACGCCGGGACGGTGACCGAGGCGGGTGCGGTCGCCCCCATGATCTCGTCCCCGGTGCAGAACTTGCTGGTGGCGGACCGGACGACGATCGGGCAATTCGTCACCGGGCGTATTCCCATCCGCAGAGCGGGCGATGGAACGGTGCCGGTGCCGGGCGACGGTTCCCACGACTGGATCGGTTGGGCGTCCGGGGCGGAACTGCCGCATACGCTCGCACCGTCCAACGGGCGGCTGGTCAATGCCAATGAGCGGATCGCCCCGCCCGATTTCCCGGTGTTTCTGGGGCGCGACTGGTACACCGACTGGCGCGCGCGCCGCATCCACGCGCTGCTGGACGCGACACCGAAGGCAACTCCAGCGGATTTCGCGCGTATGCAGACCGATGTGCACAGCAGCTTCGCGGCGGCGATCTTGCCGATCCTGCGCGCGGTGCCGAACCAGACCATGTTGGCGGGATGGGACGGCGACATGACGATGGACGCGCCGCAGCCGCAGTTGTTCAATCTTTGGGTTCGGGAGTTCCACAACCTGGTGCGGCAGCGCGCCGGGATCTCCGGTTCGGCCGGCGGACCCGAGGCCGATTTCGTGGGCTTCGTGCTGTCCCCCGCCGGGGCGCACTGGTGCGGCGGCGATTGTACGCCCCTGCTGCGGGAAGCGCTGGACAATGTCCTGCGTGCGCACCCGGATTACGCGGACAAGCGGTGGGGAACCGAACATTTGGCGGCCTTCGCGCACCCGATGCTGCGCGGCATCCCGCTGTTGGGCGACTTGACGACATTTTCCATTCCCAGTCCCGGCGACGATACGACGGTCGACCGAGGCTCCCCCGACAACGCGCTGCGCGCCGTCCATGGCGCCAGCTATCGGGGCGTGTACGATCTGTCCGACCTCGAACGCAGCCTGTTCATCGTGGCACCGGGACAGTCGGGGCATCCGCTCCGCGCCCATGCCGGGGATTTGCTGCGGCGCTGGCGGGATGGTGCTACGATCATGCTGCCCCGCGAGCCATCCTCGGTCGCGGAAACCATCGAGTTAACCCCATGAGCTTCGGCCAGGACGACTATCTGACCATCGGCGTGGTCTCCCGCCGCTGCTGGGCGTGGCTGATCGATCTGGTGCTGATCGGTATTCTGCTGAGTTTGCTGTGGTGGGTGCTGGTGCTGTTCGGCGTTCTGACCGCCGGATTGGGCTTCGCGACGCTGGGCGCGCTGCCCTTCGTGCCGTTCTGCTACCATCTGTTTTCCCTGCTGGGGCGAGCATCCGCGACGCCGGGGCAGAAATTCATGGGGCTGACGGTGCGGCGCAACGACGATCTCGGCCCCCCGACGGCGGCGCAGGCGGTGATTTCCACGCTGCTGTTCTACGCCACCCTCGCGACATCCGGCCTGCTGCTGCTGGTCGTGCTGTTCACGCGGCGGCGGCGCACCTTGCACGATCTGATCAGCGGGCTGGTGGTGGTGCGGCGAAAGGCTGTGGAGTCATTGACCCCGGGCGTCGGACCCTGGAACATGTATCATGGATCGCCCGACAGACCCGCATGAGCTCCTATAGACCCCCGCGCCGCCCTCAGTTTTTCTATACGACCGCGCCGCTGCCCTGCCCCTACGTGGCTGGACGGACGGAACGGAAAGTCGTGACCGAAATCACCGGGCCGGACGCTGACGCGCTGCACGACCGGCTGTCCCGCGCCGGGTTCCGCCGGTCGCATAATATCGCCTACGCCCCGGTGTGTCCGGCCTGCCAAGCCTGCGTGCCTATCCGCATTCCCGTCAAAACCTTTCAGCCCGACCGCACCTTGCGCAAAATCGCGCGCGCCAACGCGGGCATGGAAAGCTTCCTGGTCGCCCCACGCGCAACGCCGGAGCAATTCCAGCTGTTCCACCGGTATCAGCAGTTGCGGCACGGCGACGGCGACATGGCGACGATGGGATATTACGACTATCGCGCCATGATCGAGGATACGCCGGTCCAGACCATGATCGTGGAGTATCGCGATCCCGATCAGGGGTTAATCAGCGTCTGTCTGGTGGATCACCTCGCGGACGGATTGTCCGCCGTCTACAGCTACTTCGCCCCCGGCCTGGAGAAGCGGTCGCTTGGCACCTACGCGGTGCTGTGGCTGATCGAGCATGCCAAGCAACTCGGCCTGCCCTATGTCTATCTGGGATATTGGGTGCCTGAGAGCCGCAAAATGGCCTATAAATCGCGGTTCCGTCCGGCCGAGGTCCTGGTGCAGGGCGCATGGCGCCCGCTGATCGATGCCGACCACACCTCCATCGAACAGGCGGCGCTGGTGCCGGAGACCGCGGGTTGACCGAACCGCAATGGTTGCGCTGGGCGCGAGAGATTCAGGCCATCGCGCAGACCGGCTTGGCCTTCACGAAAGACCCCTACGACACCGAACGCTACCACGCGTTGCGTGCCTTGTCGGTGCGGATCGTCGCGGAACACACCGGCGTCGATCCCACCGCTGTCACCGATCTCTTCGCCGCCGACACCGGCTATGCGACCCCAAAACTCGGGGTCCGAGCCGGGGTGTTCGACGGGGATGGGCGCATCCTGCTGGTGCGGGAGGCCGTCGATGGGGATCGCTGGACGCTGCCGGGCGGCTGGGCGGAGGTCAATCAAACCCCCGCCGAGTCAGTGGTGCGCGAAGTGTTCGAGGAATCCGGCTACCGCGTGCGGCCGGTGAAGCTCGCGGCGGTTTGGGATCGGGTACGCCAAGGCCATCCGGCCGGGGGGGCGGCGGTCACCAAACTGGCGTTCGTCTGCGCGCTGGAGGGCGGGGCACCCACCACCAGCCTGGAAACCAGCGGTTGCGGCTGGTTCGCCGAAACCGATATCCCCTCCGACCTGTCGATACGGCGCACGCTGCCGCACCAGATTGCCCGCATGTTCGACCATTGGCGCGATCCCGCGCTGCCCACCGATTTCGAGTGAGAGGTTTCCATGGACCGTATCCGTATCGTCGCCGGCCCCTACACGTTCGGTGCCCGCTTCGAGGACGCCAATGCCCCCTATAGCTGCGCGGCCTTCCGCCAACTGCTGCCGTATAAGCAGCGGATCATCCATGTGCGTTGGAGCGGCGAAGCCTGCTGGATTCCTTTAGGAGATTTGGACCTCGGATTGGGGTTCGAGAACGCAACCAGCTACCCGTCCCCTGGCCAAATCCTGTTGTATCCCGGCGGCATCAGCGAGACGGAAATTCTGCTCGGCTACGGTGCGGTACAGTTCGCCAGCAAGGCCGGGCAGCTCGCCGGGAACCATTTCCTGACCATCGACCAGGGTCTGGAGAACCTGACGCCGCTCGGCAAGATGGTGCTGTGGCAGGGCGCGCAGGACATTTTGTTCGAGGCTGTTTGACGGCGGGTGTCCTTACCCCGCCCGATGGAACGGCCGGTCCCCCTTCACCGTGACACGGTAGCCCGACCGGGTCTCGGGGAAGTAGTCCCACATCGCGATGTGCTGGACGCAGCGGTTATCCCAGAAGGCGATGCTGTCGCCCTCCCACCGGAAGCGCACCTGCCAGTGCGGGCGGGCGCAGTGCTCGTAGAGAAAATTCAGGATCGCCTTCGATTCCGCCTCCGGCACGCCCGCGATTTCCGTCGTGAAGACCGGGTTGACGTAGATCGTCTGCTTGCCGGTGACGGGATGGGTGCGGATCACCGGATGTTCGTTGCGGGGGAAGGTCTTGGGCGTCGCGTCGCCGAGGATTTTGTTGGTGCGGCTGTAGCCGGGCGCACCATCGTGGATCGCGGTGAGCCCCGCCAGAAAGTGCTTCATCGGTTCGGACAACGCGTCGTAGGCCGCGTACATGCTGGCGAAGACGGTATCGCCGCCGATTGGGGGGACAATCTTCAGGTTCAGGATCGATCCCATCGGCGGTTCCGCGTCGCAGGACACGTCGGAGTGCCAGCGTTCCCCGGAAATGCGCTTGGAGTTGGCGTCGGCGTGGATGGGGAGGATTTCCGGATGCCCGTCGGGGCCTTTGGTGTTGGGATGAACCGACAGCTCCCCGAACAGGCGGCCGAACGCCTTGTGCTGGTCCAAGGTCAGCTTCTGGTCGCGGAAGAACAGCACCTGATGCGCCATCAGCGCATCGTGGACTTCCTGAAACTGCTGGTTGCCCAGGGGTTTGGAAAGATCGATGCCGGAGATTTCGGCGCCGATAAGGCCCGTCGATGCATGCACCCGGATGGTTTCGTAGGACATTGGGCTCACTTCCACCTGGATACGTTGTCCGAATTCGAAGAGTACAGATGGTCGCGCCCGGATGACGCCGTTACCGGTGGCCCGAACGGTTGTCTGTCCCCAGATCCATCCCCCAAGTCTCCAAGCGTTGGCGAAGCACGTCCTCGGGAGACTGTTTGGGCCCAAACAACTGTTTCCACAAGGTCCGCAACCGCGAACGCCGCACGGCGGGTGCGGGACAAATTGCGACTTTGGGGCTTGTGCCCCTCTGAGGGGAGACAAAATTGGGAGAAACCGAACATCTCATGACGCAGGCCTTTCGTCTTGCCGGGCTCGTATCCTGGAGCGGCCGGCACTCGGGTGTAACAGACCAGACAATGCCACCGCAAATGGTATACTGTATCAATTGTATCATGGAAAGAGTGGTCTGGTGTCAGATACCCTTTTTTGTCGTTCGGATAGCAGTCGGAGATAGGGCTAGTCTGTTATTTATTGTTATTATATGAATAATATCATTTTATGAGACGGTCATCCGGACAAAAACCCGTATAAGTTGTATTCAATCGCGACATGTCGACAGGCCGTGGGTGCATTGGTTTCGGTTGACGACCGCCGCACTGGGGGAATCGTTCGAAATTGGTCGGTCAACGACGCGGAAGCTGAGGCTCCTTGGGTATGCGGTTGGAAGGACACTGTCGACGGCCGCATTGGACCGTCGACGGTGCGGCGACGCCGTGTATGGACGCGTTAAAGTCCCTTCGCTGTGAACCAGATCACAGTTCCCCAGCAAATTTTACGTCGCGCGCCGGTATTTGGTGCAACGGATCACCAGTAGATCGCGGAAGTACCGTCGCATACGGCCCGTCCAGGGTGTTCCGGCTGCCTTCTGCCAAGCATCCGATTTGGCCACGTCGGCGGACTCCAGGTTGTACAGCGCCAGATATTTGCGCTCGCAGGACGGGTCCTCCGACCGGAACCGACGAGCGGCGATGACGCCGGGGACGGCGGCGAGGAAGGGGAGGTGTTCGGTGTTGTACCACTCGTTGAACTCGTCCTCCGCCGCCGGATCGATGTTCATCGATGCCACCAGCAATCCGCCCGCGTTCGCGGGGGTGACAACATCGCCGGGCAGCACTTGATCGCCGGTGAATCGCATAATCCGGGTCGCCTTGTTGGTCACCCGCATGGTCCAGGGGGAGCCATTGGCACCGCCGACCGCCAGATAGGGCGGGCTTTGCAGTACGGACAACGATTCCAGATCGTAAGTCGCCACGGCGTAGGTTGGGTTATCCGCCCCGATCCACCGCATGGCGTTTAGAATCCCTGGCACGCGCAGCCGCTCCGGCACGTGTTCCGTGTCGTACCAATCGTGGAACTCATCGGCATGCGCCGTCGAGAAGTCGAAAGACGCGAACAACAGGCCTTTGCTCATGGCGGTTTCCTTCCCGGTTTTCCCTGCCTCGATCCTGCCATGGTCGCCGGTTGCCGGAAAGTCAGCCGTTGGTTAGCCTACCCGAGGCCTAAACGACGGAGAGCGCCGGACAATGAGCAAGCACGTGATCGCGACCGTGAACGAGATCCCACCGGGTTCTCGCAAATTGGTCACCGTGCGCGGCCGGTCGATCGCGGTGTTCAACCTCGGCGGCGAATTCTTCGGCCTGTTCAACCGCTGTCCGCACCAGGGCGGCCCGATGTGCGAGGGCATCCTGACCGGGTTGATCGAGTCCAACGATCCCGGACACTACGAATACTCCCGCGCCGGGGAAATCCTGCGCTGCCCCTGGCATGGATGGGAATTCGACGTGCGTACAGGCCAAAGCTTCTGCGAGCCGTCGAAAATCTCGATCCGTACCTACCCGATGGAAGTGGCCGAAGGGCAGACCGTCGTCAAAGGCCCCTACGTCGCGGAAACCGTGCCGGTGACGATCGAAGAGCAGTACGTGGTTATCGACTTCTGACGATCGGCGGGCGGGCGTTCAGCGCGTCCTTATCGAAGCCGGCAATCCGTTTGTAGCCATCGGCAGTGCCGGCGAGTTCCTCGGGCGTCAGAACGTCCTCGATCCTCGCGTATCCGTTCGGCGCCCGTTGTTCGACCAGTTGCATCACCTGCTCGGGGCCGTTGCCGCGATTGGCCAGCACGATCCGGGCAGTTGCTGGCCGGCGTTCGGCTTCGTAGGCGTGCAGCGCCTGTTCGGTGAGGCCATGGGTCTGGATTTCCCGCGTCAACACCCGCGCATCCAGGATGCCCTGGGATGCACCGTTGGAGCCGATGGGGTACATCGCATGCGCCGCGTCGCCCAGCAGCGTGACTCGGCCGAAGGTCCAGCGCTCCACCGGATCGCGGTCCACCATCGGGTATTCGTAACAGTGTTCGGCGGCTTGAATGACGGCGGGGACATCCAGCCAGTCGAACCGCCAATCCGAGAACTGCGGCAGGAATTCCTCCAACCGGCCCTCACGGTTCCAGTCTTCGCGCCGCCATTGCTGGTCGGGCCGGAACTTGCGTTCTGCGATCCAGTTGATGGTGGTTTCGTCAGTGTCGGCGGCGCGGGCGATGGGGTAGGCGACGAATTTCTGGAACTCGTGCCCCGCCATGATCATGGAGCGTCCGGTCAGGAAGGGTTTGCCGTGGGTCACGCCGCGCCAGAGGATGCAGCCGTTCCAGATCGGCGGCCCTTCGTTCGGATACAGCCGGGCACGGGCGGCCGAGTGGATGCCGTCGGCGGCGATCAGCAGGGCGCCCTCAGCGCTCCGCCCGTTGGCGAACTGTGCGCGCACCCCGGTGGCGGTGTCCTCCCATCCCGTCAGCCGGTGGCCGGTCAGCACGGCATCGGCGCCGAGGCGCTGCTTGACCGCATCCAGCAGGATCATTTGCAGGGTGCCACGATGGATGGAGAATTGCGGCCAATGATACCCGGCGGCGAGGCCCCGAGGCTCCGACCAAATCGGCTGTCCGCGCTTGGAGAAATACGCCAGTTCGGCGGTGGGGATCGCGGTCGCGGCGAGCGTATCCTGCAAACCCAGTTCGGTCAGTTCCCGGACCGCATGCGGCAGCGTGTTTATGCCAACGCCGAGGGGTTGAATGGTCTCGGTGGCTTCGTAGACCCGGCAATCGACGCCGACTTGATGCAGGCTCAACGCAAGGGTTAGGCCGGCGATGCCGCCGCCGGCAATCAGAACAGTCATGCGTGATTAGTGGGCGATCAACATCTTGCCCAGGACGAGCATCGTCATGGTCAAATTCGCACCAAGCATCCAGCCGATCAATTCGACCCGCCCGATCAGGCGGTCCATGCGAGCCGTCATGTCCATCATCTGAGTCTCCGCCTTGGCGCTGGCTTCTGCCGCTTTGCGTGCTGTATCGGCGGGCACCCCC
>Ga0214180_1000154_pt1 | contig 27352 bp, 22 predicted proteins | sample TroBogEpilimnion_22_FD_153018 | JGI IMG/M metagenome (GOLD analysis project Ga0214180, IMG submission 153018) | Freshwater microbial communities from Trout Bog Lake, WI - 16OCT2007 epilimnion | ecosystem: Environmental > Aquatic > Freshwater > Lake > Epilimnion/Euphotic zone | place: Trout Bog... | reverse complement strand
TAGCTAAAGATGAAAAATCCTATAGCGAATTAAAAGAACAGTTCCGTCAACGTACTGTCCATAAGATTTATCACGCGATGGTTCAGGGGCATATGGATCCTTCAACCGGCACAATCGATGCGCCGATCGATCGCCACCCACGCGAGGATTATCGATTCGCGGTTGTTGCCGATGGCAAACCAAGCATCACTCATTACACCGCTTTGGAATTATTCCCCGCTGTCTCTCTGCTTGAAATTGAGTTGGAGACTGGCCGCACCCACCAGATTCGCGTTCACTTTTCTGCGCTACATCACCCGCTCGTAGGGGATCTGACCTATGGTGCCGACCACACGATCGCCGATCGTCTTGAGATTCACCGTCCTTGGCTTCACGCTCGCAAGCTTGCCTTTACCCACCCTATTACCGGCGAGCCACTCGAATTTTTCTCAGAATATCCGAGCGATCTGACACGCAGTCTGGCAATTCTTGAAAAGCAGCAACAGAGTTAAGCCCGAGTAGTAATCTCACCGATCATGTCTGAATCCTCACGCTCTTCGAGTTTTGTGCACCTGCATGTGCACACTGAGTACTCCATGCTCGATGGTGCTGCGCGTGTGGAGGAGTTAGTTAAAGAGGTCGCTGCCCAAGGCATGCCGGCAATTGCGATTACCGATCACGGTAACGTCTTTGGAGCTTTTGAATTTCACAAGCAAGCCAAAAAAGCTGGTGTTAAGCCGATCATTGGTATTGAGGCTTATGTCGCTCCTGAGAGCCGCTTCAAAAAAGAGCGAGTGAAGTGGGCTGATGGCGGCGAGGACGATGTCTCTGGTGGCGGCGCATACACACACATGACCCTGCTAGCGGAAAACAATGTTGGTCTTTCTCATCTTTTCACACTCTCATCTCTTGCCTCGCTTGAAGGTTTCTACTACAAGCCGCGCATGGATCGCGAACTGCTCTCACAATATTCAAAGGGCCTTATAGCAACCACGGGCTGTCCGGGTGGTGAGATCCAAACCAAGTTGCGTATGGGTGCCTACAAAGATGCCCTGAAGGCAGCGAGCGAATTGCGCGATATTTTCGGAGCAGAGAACTTCTTCCTTGAAGTCATGGATCACGGAATCGAGATTGAAAATCGAGTAAAAGATGATCTCCTCAAACTAGGAAAAGATCTCAAACTTCCGTTCTTGGCAACCAATGATCTGCACTACACAAAGCATGAAGATGCCGCAGCTCATGAAGCGCTGCTCTGCGTGCAATCTGGTTCGACGATTGCAGACCCAAAGCGTTTCAAATTTGAAAATAGCGAGTTCTATCTCAAGAGCGCCGATGCTATGCGTGAGCTATTTGCCGACCTCCCTGGAGCGTGTGATAACACTCTCTGGATCGCCGAACGTTGCAACATCACTATGCGCGAGGGCGAAAATCTCATGCCTAAGTTTGATGTTCCGGCGGGGCATACAGAGGCATCATGGCTCACCGAGTTAGCCAATAAGGGATTAAGTGAGAGATTGGGTGGAGTGATTCCACCCGAGTATCAGCAACGTCTTGATTATGAGCTCGAAGTCATGATCAAGATGGGATTCCCAGGATATTTCTTGGTGGTCTCAGATCTCTGCTCTCATGCCCGCGAAGTAGGTATACGTGTAGGCCCGGGTCGTGGCTCTGCCGCTGGCTCACTCGTCTCATGGGTACTTGGAATCACTCAGCTGGACCCAATCAAACACGGGCTTTTGTTTGAGCGTTTCCTCAACCCAGAGCGTATTTCGATGCCTGATATTGATCTCGATTTCGATGAACGTCGACGCTCAGAGATGATCGCCTATGCGACAAACAAGTATGGCGAAGACCGAGTGGCTCAAATCATTACTTATAGCAACATTAAATCCAAACAAGCGCTGAAAGATGCAACGCGAGTTCTTGGATATCCCTATGCAATCGGTGACAAAATCACCAAAACGTTGCCGCCAACAATCATGGGTAAGGACATCACTCTTTCTGGCATCTTTGATCCAAAGAATGAGCGTTACAGCGAGGCGGGCGAGTTCCGATCTGTTTACGAATCTGATGGCGATGCGAAACGCATTGTTGATACCGCGCGCGGTCTTGAAGGACTTAAACGTCAATGGGGTGTTCACGCTGCTGGTGTAATCTTGAGCCGCGACCCACTTCTTGATGTCATTCCTATTCATCGTCGTGAAGCAGATGGCGCAATCATCACTCAATTTGATATGGGCGCATGTGAAGCTATCGGATTGCTCAAGATGGACTTCTTGGGACTTCGAAATCTCTCGGTCCTTGATGATTGCTTACTCAACATCAAAGCAAATCAGGGGATCGATCTCGATCTCGCTGCGCTCACTCTCGATGACCCAAAGACATTCGAGCTACTAGGTCGCGGCGACACCCTCGGCGTATTCCAGCTCGACGGTGGACCAATGCGTTCACTCTTGCGGCAAATGGCGCCGGATTCCTTTGAAGATATCTCCGCTGTGATTGCGCTCTATCGTCCCGGACCTATGGGTGTAAATGCCCACACCGATTATGCAGATCGAAAGAATAAGCGTAAGCCGGTAGAACCAATTCACCCCGAGCTCTCTGAACCACTAGCGGATATCCTCGGGGATACCTATGGATTGATCGTTTATCAAGAACAAGTGATGGCGATTGCGCAGAAAGTTGCTGGATTTTCTCTTGGCCGCGCAGATCTTCTTCGCAAAGCGATGGGTAAGAAGAATAAAGATATTCTGGATAAAGAATATGTGAACTTTGAAGCTGGAATGATCGCCAACGGCTTTAGCACCGCTCCGATCAAGAAGCTCTGGGACACTCTGATTCCGTTCTCGGATTACGCATTTAACCGTGCCCACTCCGCGGGATACGGTCTGGTCTCGTATTGGACTGCTTATCTCAAGGCGAATTACCCGACTGAATATATGGCGGCGCTTTTGACATCGGTTCGTGATGATAAAGATAAGAGCGCGCTCTATCTCAATGAGTGTCGTCGCATGGGCATCAAAGTTCTACCGCCCGATGTGAATGAGTCTTCTTCGGATTACACGCCGCTTGGTAAGGATATTCGTTTTGGTCTGACCGCAATCCGCAACGTGGGTGAAAATGTGGTTGCTTCTATTGTGAGCAACAGATCTATCAAGGGTAAGTACACATCTTTTGGTGATTTCCTGACGAAGGTAGATCAGAATGTGTGCAATAAAAAAACTATCGAGTCGCTGATCAAAGCTGGAGCTTTTGATTCCTTGGGAGCGAGTCGCCGTGGCTTGATGATGATTTATCTTGAAGCGATCGATTCGGTGAGTGAGACCAAGCGCGCAGAAGCTATTGGGCAATTCGATCTCTTTGGTTCTATGGGTGAGGCAACACCAGGTGTTCCATCTGCGATGGATATCAAGATTCCCACGGGGGAGTGGGATAAGACTCTGCTACTTAGTTACGAACGCGAGATGCTTGGGCTATACGTCTCTGATCACCCACTTCTCGGAGTAGAACACATTCTGCGTTCAGCCGTCGATGTACCACTCTCGCAACTCACCGATGATTCGATCGCACACGATCAGGTAATCACCGTAGGTGGTCTAATTACCCAGGTTCAGCGTAAGGTCTCAAAGAATGGCAATTCCTGGGCGATTGTTTCTATCGAAGATCTTGAAGGTGCCGTTGATGCGCTCTTCTTTGCTGGGACATATGCAACTCACGCGATGAATTTGATTGAAGATCGCGTAGTAGTAATTCGCGGCCGCTTGGACAAGCGTGAAGAGTTGCCTCGATTTACTGCGCTAGAAATGCATATGCCTGATGTGAACCAGGCCCCCACCGGCCCACTGACAATCACAATCGATGCGGCTCGGGTGAACGCCCCGATGGTTGAGCGGATGAAGGAGATTTTGCGCTCACACCCTGGCTCACGTGAGGTCCACCTCAAAATTGATAATGGTGCAAAAGCAACTGTGATGAAGATTGATGATGAACTGCGCGTGACTGCCTCACCGAGCCTCAGCGCGGACCTAAAATCTGTGCTCGGTCCCGATTGCTTGGTTTCCTAACCGTTTCCTAACCGTCTCCAAACTTTGCCAAGCCGTCCCCTAGTCTGCCGGTAATGAGCGGGCCGGTAATGAGCGTGCCGGTAATGCGTGATGAGCGCTCCGTAAGACGCTTTAGAATGGGGCAGTGGAGAGTCAAGGAGCACTGGGTAATCAAGGCACACTGGGTAATCAAGGCACACTGCGCATTGATAACGAGTTCACCCCTGTCCACGTGCGTACGGTAGATCTTCGCGGTCGACGCCTGACAAAGCGCGAGTATCAGCGTTTACTTCCACGATCCACGATGGACATCTCAAAGGCCCTCGAGGCAATCGCACCGATTTTGCAATCGGTAGAAACTGGTAGTGAAGAGACCCTTAAAGATTTGGCGCAGCGCTTTGATGGAGTGCGACCAGCGCAGATCCGAGTTCCGCAAAGCGCGCTTGCTCAAGCGTTGGCAGAGCTCGATCCAGATGTAAAAGCTGCGCTTGAAGTATCCATTGAGCGAGTACGAAAAGTTCACCGCACCCAAGTGCTTGATAGCGTGAGCGAGGAAGTTGTTCCGGGTGCAATCATCACTCATCGACAAATTCCAGTAGATCGAGTTGGGTTGTATGTGCCGGGTGGCAATGCGGTCTATCCCAGCTCGGTCATTATGAATGTGGTTCCAGCCCAGATTGCACAAGTTTCTAGCATTGCTGTCGCTTCGCCTGCTCAGAAGAATTTCAACGGTTTGCCGCACCCAACAATTTTGGCAACGTGCGCACTTCTAGGAGTGGAAGAGGTTTATGCCGTTGGTGGAGCGCAAGCCATCGCCATGTTCGCATATGGAATTGATGGATTATGTGAAGCAGTTGATTTAGTTACTGGACCTGGAAATATTTATGTTGCAGCAGCAAAGCGCGCGTTGCGTGGGCGGATTGCCATCGATTCAGAAGCCGGTCCAACCGAAATTGCGGTCTTGGCAGATGACAGTGGAGTTGCCGATGAGATTGCCGCTGACCTCATTAGTCAGGCAGAACACGATATTCATGCGGCAGCGATACTTGTCACCACGTCATCACAACTCGCACAGGACGTACAAAAGGCGCTAGGCCCTCGAGTCGCAGCAACTAAACATTCTGGCCGCATTACGCAGTCCCTTAACGGAGTTCAGTCGGCGATTGTGCTAGTCGATGATATTTGGCAAGGCGTCGAGGTTGTCAATGCATATGCAGCAGAACACCTCGAACTACACGTAAGCAACCTTGCAGAAGTCTCTGCGCAGATCCGCAATGCGGGAGCCGTATTTCTTGGGCGCTTCACCCCGGTTTCACTCGGTGACTACGCGGCAGGCTCCAACCATGTGCTGCCAACTGGAGGTTGTGCCTGTCACTCAAGTGGCCTATCTGTGCATACCTTTCTCAAAGGTGTGAACTTTATTTCTTATGACGAGCAATCTTTTATGGATATTGCAGATAGCGTTATCACTCTAGCCAATGCTGAAGACCTGCCTGCGCATGGAGAAGCCATGTCCGCTCGCATCAATCCACTAATCCGTATCCAAGAAACAGGGGAGTAATAATGGTTCGTGCCTCTAGCTCTGGAACCCCATCGCCTTACTGGTTGCCGCTACGTAGTGACTTGCGTTCGATCTCGCCATATGGCGCACCTCAAATAGAAAACGTCATCGCGCTCAATACCAATGAAAACCCTTACCCGCTTCCAGATGATGTTGTCCGCGCTATGACCGAACGTCTCGGTGAAGTTGTGCGCAACCTCAATAGATATCCAGATCGAGATGCAGTATCACTGCGCAAGAAATTGGCGCAGTACATCACATCAACCACAGGCGTTGAAGTGAGCGAAGAGAATATTTGGGCTGCCAATGGTTCAAATGAAATTTTGCAAACAATATTTCTCGCTTGTGGCGGCGCTTCACACTTGGCACTCGGGTTCACACCGTCGTATTCAGTCCACCCATTGATTGCCCAACTGACAAAAACTCCGTGGGTCGCTGGCACTCGAGATGAAAATTTTGCGATTGATATTGCATCAGCCACAGCCTTGATCAAAGAGAAGGCGCCAAAAATTGTCGTCATCACCACGCCGAATAATCCTTCAGGAACTCTGACATCGATCGCCGATATCAGAGAATTGGCAGAGGCTGCAGGCAAGGTTGATGCACTTCTTGTAGTCGATGAGGCTTATGCAGAATTTTCAAGTGAAACTTCTGCGGTCACACTTATCGAAGAATTTCCCCACGTGGTTGTTGTGCGCACAATGAGCAAAGCCTTCGCCTTTGCCGGTGCGCGCCTTGGTTATTTCATCGCGCATCCTGCAATGGTTAATGCAGCACTTATTACTCGACTACCATACCACCTGAGCTCACTCACCCAGGCGGCAGCGGAAGTAGCTTTAGATTTTCATGACCAATTGCAGGCCGAAGTGAAGACTTTGATCGGTGAGCGTGAGCGAATAGTTGCTGCCATCACGGAAGTCGGCTTTACCGCACAGGATTCAGCAGCCAATTTCATTCTTTTCAAAGGATTTAACGGCGATAGCAACACTGTCTGGCAATTCTTCTTGGATAGAGGAGTGTTGATCAGGGATAATGGGTTGCGAGGCTTCTTGCGAGTGACTGTAGGAACCCCAGCCGAGAACGATCAATTCATCGCAGCGTTGCGTGAACTTGCGGAATAATTACGCCACGACGAGGGAAAAAGAGAGATCATGACTACTCCACGTATCGCAACTGTTGAGCGCACCACCAAAGAATCCTCTGTCTATGTGCAGATCAATCTCGATGGTAGTGGCTTAATCGATATTTCTACTGGCGTTCCATTCTACGAACACATGATGTCTCAACTCGGAAAGCACGCTGGCTTTGATCTCACCATTAAAACCACTGGCGATGTAGATGTTGATTCACACCACACAGTTGAAGATACCTCACTTGCCTTTGGCCAAGCTCTGCGCGAAGCCCTTGGCGACAAGGCCGGCATTCGTAGATTCGGCGATGCCATGGTGCCACTTGATGAAGTTTTGGTACAGGCGGCAGTAGATCTTTCGGGCCGCCCTTACTTGGTTCACCGTCAACCAGAGATTGTTGAATTGATTGGAACCTTTGACACCACTTTGGGTCGTCACATCTGGGAATCAATTGTGGCAGAAGCGCGCATCGCTCTTCACGTGCGAGTACTTGAAGGTCGCAACGCGCACCACGTATTTGAAGCTCAATTTAAAGCTGTAGCTCGCGCACTTCGCGATGCTGTAGCAATCGATGGACGTACCGCAGGCATCCCTTCAACTAAGGGTGTTCTTTGATAGCGATTCTTGATTACGGATCAGGAAACCTACGTTCTGCTGCGCGTGCATTTGAACTCACCGGACACGAAGTAGTCACAACAGCTGACCCTGCCACCTGCTTGGCTGCAGAAGGAATGGTGGTGCCAGGTGTCGGTGCCTTTGGCGCCTGTATGCAACAGCTCCTTGCCATTGGTGGCGATCAGATCATTCGCGATCGAATCGCAAGCAACAAACCACTTCTCGGAATTTGCGTAGGCGCTCAGATACTTTTTACTTCAGGAAAAGAAAAGGGAAGCACTCCTGGACTCGGACTTTTTACTGGTGAGGTATCAATGCTCGATGCACCAGTATTGCCGCATATGGGGTGGAACCAAGTAAGCGCCGGCGCAGGATCGCGGTTGCTCGAGGGTCTGGATGGATCATCGTTTTACTTCGTTCACTCCTACGCTGCAACCCAAGGTGTTGAAGGAGCGATTATTTCTCGCGCCAATTACGGAGAGCCATTTATTGCGGCGATCGAGCGTGGGTCAGTAAGCGCCACTCAATTTCACCCTGAAAAAAGCAGCGCAAATGGTGCCAGACTAATTAGAAACTGGAGCAGTTCTTTATGAGCATTTTAGATATCACTCCCGCAAAAAAACTCGAATTGCTTCCTGCGATCGATGTTCGCGGCGGTCGCGCAGTGCGTTTAGTGCAAGGCGAACTTTCCGCTGAGAGTAACTATGGACTTCCTATTGAAGTCGCTCAGGAATTTGTCGCAGCTGGTGCAGCGTGGATCCACCTTGTCGATTTAGATGCGGCATTTGGCATCGGCTCAAACGCTGCGCTCTTGGAAGAAGTCATAAAGAGCGTTGATATCAAAGTAGAGCTTTCCGGCGGAATTCGCGATGATGAATCTTTGCGTAGAGCACTTGCCACGGGTTGCACCCGTGTAAATCTGGGTACAGCAGCGCTGGAAAACCCAGAATGGACAGCGAAAGTTATTGCGGAATTTGGCGACCGGATTGCAGTTGGCTTAGATGTTCGTGGACATACGTTGGCAGCACGGGGATGGACCCAATCAGGCGGCGACCTCTTTGAAACAATAGAGCGGTTGGAAAAGAGCGGTTGCGCAAGATATATCGTGACCGATGTTGCAAAAGATGGAACTTTAAGCGGACCCAATCTCGAACTGCTGCGTGAAGTCTGCGCTGTAACCTCGAAGCCGGTTGTTGCGAGCGGTGGTGTATCAACGCTGGATGATCTGCGTGCTATTCGTGGGCTAACAGAGATCGGCGTTGAGGGTGCAATTGTTGGTAAAGCCCTCTATGCCGGAGCATTTACTCTGGAACAAGCTCTTGATGTAAGCAGTAAATAGCGATGGTCACAATGAACTCAACGCTCTCTCGCCGCATCATTCCGTGTTTGGATGTTGCAGCAGGTCGAGTTGTTAAAGGTGTTAATTTTAAGAATTTGATTGATGCTGGCGATCCAGTGGAATTAGCAAGGGCCTATGGTGAGGCGGGAGCAGATGAACTCACCTTTCTCGATATCTCAGCATCCGTGGAGGATCGCTCAACTACGTTAGATGTCGTTTCCCGCACGGCTGAGCAGGTATTTATCCCGCTGACTGTTGGCGGTGGAATTCGCGAAGTTGGCGATGTCGATCGATTGCTTCGTGCGGGGGCAGATAAAGTCAGCATCAATACGGCAGCTATCGCTCGGCCAGATCTGATCAACGAGATCGCCGATCGATTCGGCAACCAAGTCTTAGTTCTCTCTGTCGACGCTCGCCGTGGCGCTACTCCTTCTGGATATGAAGTGACCACGCATGGCGGTCGAGAAGGTACAGGCCTTGATGCGCTGGAGTGGGTTGTTGATGCGACTTCGCGTGGAGCCGGTGAGATTCTTCTCAACTCGATGGATGCTGACGGCACACGCTCTGGCTATGACATCGAGATGATTACCGCAGTCAGATCCCTGAGCCATGTCCCACTCATTGCAAGCGGTGGCGCGGGCAAGATTGAAGACTTCGCAGCAGCACTGGATTCCGGTGCAGATGCCCTCCTTGCAGCGAGCGTCTTTCACTTTGGCACTTTCACTATTGGGGAAGTGAAGGAATATTTAAGTCAGCACGGTTATTCGGTTCGCCGCTAACCCGACATACGGCAGAATAAGGCGATGAGCATTCCGGCGGTCATCCAGAAGCACTTCGATCAGGGTGAGTTGGTGGCTGCAATCGCCCAGGATAATCAGACTCGTTATGTCCTCATGGTGGCGTGGATGAATCAAGCAGCGCTCGAGGCCACCCTTAAGACTTCGCGCGTGACTTACTGGAGTCGTAGTCGCAGCGAGTTGTGGGAAAAAGGTCTAACGTCAGGAAACACCCAAAGACTTATCAGCGCTCATTACGACTGCGATGGTGATGCCATTCTGCTATTGGTAGAACAGGACGGTGCTGCCTGTCATACAGGGGAGAAGAGTTGCTTCTTCACCGAGCTCCCACAGATTTCATATGACAATTCCGTCTCCCATGGGCAATCGCATGAGTAGCGCTCACATTTCACTCGAAGAATTTCGAGAATACGCCAAGAATTTCAACGTTATTCCAGTTGCTCGGAAATATTTAGCAGATACCCATACCCCGTTAGCAATTTATCAAAAGTTAGTTGGTACACGTACTCGCACTTTTCTCCTTGAGTCGGCAGAGCATGGTGGAGCATGGTCACGCTATTCATTTATTGGAGTGAACTCCGAAGCGGTGCTTACCGAGAAAGATGGCAAAGCGATCTGGCTCGGCACGACTCCATCTGGTGCTCCCACGGGAATAGATCCGCTCTCAGCGCTCAAAATTGCGGCAACTCATCTACGCGCACCCGAGATGCCCGACCTGCCTCCGCTTACCGGGGGCTTGGTTGGTTACGCAGGCTATGAAATTGTCAGACGCCTTGAAAAAATTTCATCTCACGCAAAAGCAGATCTTCCGTTGCCCGAAATAGCTTTCATGCTGACCTCGGATTTAGCCGTCTTTGATCATTTCGATGGCACGTTGACTCTGATCGCAAATGCAATCAATTGGGATGGCAGCGCAGAACGGGTAGATGAGGCCTACGCCAGCGCGCTCTCCAGGTTAGATGCGATGGAGCAAGCGATGAAAGCGCCGCTAGATTCAACGCTGAGTGCACCGATTCATAAGTCGCAACCACAATTCACTCGCAACACAACGAGCGCGGAATTCTGCGAAAAGATTGAAGAGATCAAGGAAGAAATTAGAAGCGGTGAGGCTTTTCAAGTCGTTCTCTCGCAGCGATTTGAAATCGATGTTCAGGGAGATGCGCTCGATGTCTACCGCACTCTTCGAATTAGCAATCCAAGTCCGTATATGTATCTGTTCCGCTTTGATGATTCGCTCGAAATTGTGGGATCAAGTCCCGAAGCTCTGGTAAAAATTCATGGTGAAGATGTAATGATTCATCCGATAGCAGGTACCAGACCACGCTCGGCCGATCCCGACATCGATGCACGACATGCAGAGGAATTGCTGGCCGATCCGAAAGAGCGCGCCGAGCACTTGATGCTGGTCGACCTTGGACGAAATGATCTTGGTCGAGTCTGCGCACCTGGCAGTGTAGAAGTTGTTGAGTTTATGAATATTGAACGCTATTCCCACGTCATGCACATCGTCTCCACGGTCACCGGAAAGCTTGCACCAGAAAAGTCTCCCGTCGATGCCCTACTTGCGGTATTCCCTGCAGGAACGCTCTCTGGCGCTCCTAAACCTCGGGCAATGGAAATAATTGAGAAGAACGAGCCAACACGTCGCGGCATTTATGGGGGCACGATCGGGTATCTTGATTTCCGAGGCAATATCGACACATGTATCGCGATCCGTACTGCTGTGATTAAAAATGGTCGAGCATATGTACAAGCTGGGGCAGGGATTGTTGCCGATTCGATTCCAGAAAATGAGGATCTTGAGTGTCAGAACAAAGCAGCGGCAGTCTTGGGTGCAATCGCTAGTGCAAATGTGTTGCGGAAAATTTGATGTTAGTTTTTAAACTTTTCCTCGTATGTGCGATTTTGGCTCTCTTCATTTACTTCACCATCCGACTCATCAAACGTGGATTATCGAGTCGATATGAGCCCAAAGCAAAAACGCCGTGGAGCATGTTAAGTGAGGGAGAAGATCCAACGCTATGAGTACCGCGCTTGATTCAATTATCGAAGGTGTTCTGGAAGATCTGCAGCAACGAATTGTTCCGATCTCCACGCTTCGCGAACACCTTGAGAGTGCGCCTAGCGTGCGAGATGCCCTTGCCAGTCTTTCACGCCCAGGCACGCAAATTATTGCTGAAGTAAAACGTGCATCCCCAAGTAAAGGCGCGTTAGCAACGATTTCCGATCCTGTTGCTCTGGCCTCTGACTATGAAGCGGCAGATGCTGCGGTGATCAGCGTTCTCACCGAACCTCGTCGATTTGGCGGCAGTGCGGCAGATCTGATTGCCGTTCGCAAGGAAGTTTCAATTCCAGTACTACGCAAAGATTTTATTGTGACCGAATTTCAGGTCATGGAAACGCGTGTGCTCGGAGCGGATTTAATGCTGTTGATTGCCGCAGCGCTCTCCGACTCACAATTGCGTGATTTCTATCAGATGGGTACTGAGCTAGGAATGAATATCCTTGTTGAAGTTCATGATGAGCCAGAGATTGAACGTGCCTTAGAAATCTCTCCAAAAATTATTGGAGTGAATGCTCGCAATCTCAAAACGCTAGAGATCCATGAGGATGCATTTTCGCGGCTACTCCCGCTGATTCCTAAAGAGATCCTTAGAGTCGCGGAGTCCGGAATTTCTACGCGAACACAAGTGGCCACCGCCGAGGAGGCTGGTGCGCAGGCCATTTTGGTTGGAGAAACCTTGGTGAAGTCGGGGGATCCTAAGCGTGCGATCCAGACTCTGCTTGCTCGCTAGCAGGCTGGTAGGTTTGGCACATGAGTACACCTGCTCCGTCGGAGATTCTGGGTCATTTTGGGCCTTATGGCGGACGGTTTGTTCCTGAGGCACTGATAGCAGCACTCGATGAGTTAAGCGCTGCCTATGAAAGCGCAATCAAAGACCCAACTTTCCAACGCGAGCTTGCCGAATTGCATCGCAGCTATACCGGTCGCCCAAGCATCATCACGGAAGCAAAACGATTTTCTGAGCATGCTGGTGGCGCACGAATCCTGCTCAAGCGCGAGGATCTCAATCACACTGGCTCGCACAAAATTAACAATGTTTTAGGTCAGGCACTACTCGTCAAGAAGATGGGCAAAAAGCGCATCATCGCTGAGACCGGTGCAGGTCAACACGGAGTTGCATCTGCGACAGCCGCAGCTCTCATGGGGCTCGAGTGTGTGGTCTACATGGGCGAAGAGGACACCAAGCGCCAATCTCTCAATGTGGCTCGCATGAAGTTGCTAGGCGCAGAAGTCATCCCGGTGACACAAGGAAGCAAAACGCTTAAGGATGCAATTAATGAGGCGATGCGTGACTGGGTTACAAATGTTGAAACCACTCACTATTTGCTCGGTACAGTTGCGGGGCCGCATCCATTTCCAACGATGGTCAGAGATTTCCACCGAGTAATTGGGGTAGAAGCGCGCGCGCAAGTTCTCGAAATGCTTGGACGTCTTCCTGATGCTGTCCTTGCTTGTGTTGGCGGCGGTTCAAATGCGATCGGAATCTTCCATCCATTTATTGATGACACCGATGTACGTTTAATTGGCTTCGAGGCTGGCGGCGATGGAGTTGAGACAGGTAGGCATGCAGCCACTATTACTGGTGGTTCCCCGGGAGTCTTGCATGGAACTCGCTCATATGTGTTGCAAGATGAGAGTGGTCAAACCGTCGAATCTCACTCGATCTCTGCCGGATTGGATTATCCCGGCGTAGGACCGGAGCATGCTTACCTGCATGACATTGGTCGTGCGGAATATCGCGCGATCACAGATCAAGAAGCAATGGCGGCCTTCGCGCTACTCTCAAAGAGTGAGGGCATTTTGCCAGCGATTGAAAGTGCACACGCTTTGGCTGGTGCAATAAAACTCGGAAAAGAACTCGGCCCAGATGCAGTATTGCTCATCAATCTCTCTGGTCGAGGTGATAAAGATGTGCAAACTGCAGCTCAATATTTTGGAATTCCACTCTAATGTCTCTTAACTCTACGCAAGAACTACCTGCAACTTCTCTCGATCAATTATTTGCCAAACTTGGATCTGAAAAGCGTGCCGCCCTCATTGGATTTATGCCTGCGGGTTTTCCGACTCAAGAAGGCTGCATCGAAATTATTAAAGCAATGATTGACGGCGGTGTTGATGCAGTAGAAATTGGTTTCCCTTATAGCGATCCAGTAATGGATGGACCAGTGATTCAAGCCGCTTCCGAGCAATCCCTCAGACAAGGCACCAAAGCGCGCGATGTAATGGAGATAGTAGGAGCTGTTTCGTCATTAGCGCCTACGTTGATTATGACGTACTGGAACCCCATTGAACGATATGGCGTTGAAAAATTTGTCTCTGATCTCGTTTCCCAAGGTGGAAGCGGGACAATCACCCCCGACCTCACGGTGGAAGAATCTGCGCAGTGGATCGAATCGACCAACGATCACGGCGCTAATCGAGTTTTTGTAGTTGCCCTCAGTACGAGTCCGGATCGACTTGTACGAGTAGCAGAAGCAAGCACGGGATTTATCTACGCTGCATCTCTCATGGGTGTTACAGGTACTCGCACCTCGATGTCGGCGGGTGCTCGCGATCTCGTAGAACGAATTAGGGCAGTAACTTCCAAACCGGTAGCTGTCGGGTTAGGAGTATCAACTCCCGAACAAGCTCGTGAGGTTGCTTCTTATGCCGATGGCGTCATTGTTGGATCTGCTTTTATTAAAGCGATTGCGGAATCAGCTTCGCACGAAGAGGCACTGCACCGCGTCAAAGAGTTAGCGCAATCTCTCTCTGCCGCAATTAAAGAGGAGGCTATGAATCGATGAAAAAATTTGCACAGACCAGCGCACAGGTGTGGCTTACATTACTAGCACGGTTGGTACTCGGAGGAGTGCTTCTGGCGGCTGGTTGGATAAAAGCGATGGCACCGAATGAAGCACAAGCCTCGGTGCGAGTCTATGAAGTTCTGCCGACCTCAGTAGCGAACTCCTTTGGATTGGTACTCCCATGGCTTGAGATCGGCGTTGCTCTGCTCTTGATCGTGGGAATCTGGGTCAAATGGTCGGGGCTTGCAGGTGGAGCTTTAATGCTTCTTTTCATTATTGCAATTTCGCAAGCCTGGGCGCGCAAGTTGCCTATCAACTGTGGCTGTTTCGGAAATGGTGGCATTACCGCCGACGGCAAAGTGCATCCATGGGTCTACGCGACAGAAATTATGAGAGACCTTGGGCTTACTCTGTGTGCTGGGTATTTATATGCCTTCCCACGCGGTAAGTTTGGCCTAGATGAGCGCTCTTCCTGAGCTGCTAGTTCCAGTAATGTGCGCGTGTTTTCTAAGAATATAGATGCGGGGATATGACATGAGTAAAAAGAATAAGAAGAGCAAACTTGAAGGCAAGGATAACGGCACAAGAAATATTGTGATCGGAATGATCCTTTTGGTGATAGCCGTCGGAGCTATAACTGCGATCTCCAAAAATCACACAGATTCGAGCGCTTCAGCACCATCCGCGGTTGCACCAAGTGATGGTTACGGAATCGAATTCAATAAGAGCGCACCTGTAAAAGTTGATTTCTACGAAGACTTTCAGTGCCCACACTGCCGTGATTTCGAAGCTCTCAATAACACCTACATCAATTCCATTGTGAGTTCTGGAAAGGTGCATGCAGTATTCCATCCAATGTCTTTCATTGGACCAGAGTCAATCTTGACCGCAGCAGCAGCCGCATGTGCATCGGATGAAGGAAAGTTCTTGGAGATGCATAAAGCTCTCTACCAAAATCAACCAGCTACAGAAAATAGTGGCACCTGGACAGACGCCAGTTTGATTCAGGTCGGATCAACAATCGGCCTTAATTCCGCAAAATTCCAAGATTGCGTCAATAAAGGTAGTTACATCAACTGGACGAAGAATGTAGAAAATGCCGCTGGTGCTGCAAACGTCAATCAGACCCCAACTGTTTTCCTCAATGGAAAGCAATTGCCTCAAGCTGATTACTTAGATCCAGCTGCATTCCAAGCAGCATTTAAAGCTGCAGGTGTGAAGTAACGCTCTCTGTGTTTATCCGTTTTATCCCAACCCCGTCGAGATCATCGGTGGGGTTGGGTCCTTTAACGGTACATTTTTACGCTCTATGCATTTTGCTCGGTATCGCAGTTGCCATCGCTGTCGGCAAATCTCGTTATAAAAAGCTCGGTGGGAACCCATCAGAGGTTTACGACCTAGCAATTTTTGTTATTCCCGCTGGAATTATTGGCGGACGCTTTTACCACGTAATCACAACGCCCGAGTTATATTTTGGAAGAAGTGGCAACTTCTCAAATGCTTTTCGCATTTGGAATGGCGGCATGGGGATTTGGGGAGCGGTAGCTCTCGGCACTCTTGTGAGCTATATCTTCTTTAAGGTGCGACCCAGGTCATTAGGCTTTGCACAGTTTGCCGACGCAATCGCACCCGGGCTTTTGTTTGCGCAAGCAATCGGTCGCTGCGGTAATTGGTTCAATGGCGAGCTCTTTGGTCAACCATCAACTCTTCCATGGGCACTGTCGATTCCACTTCGTGATCGCCCAGTTGGTTTTGAGCAGTTCGCCACTTTTACGCCAACTTTTCTCTACGAAGCGCTTTGGTGCTTGGCAAGCGGATTTCTTCTTCTTGGCTTACCTGCTCTTAAAAAGTTGCGTGCGGGTAATACCTTTCTACTGTACATCGCCACTTATTGCGCTGGGAGAATCTGGATTGAGGCGCTACGAATCGATGACGCCCATCATTACTTGGGGATTCGGCTTAATGATTGGGTTGCAGGGGCGGGATTTCTGGCTAGCGTTGTGGGATTAACGATGCGTTCGTTAATATCGGAACATGTCTCTTGAGTCTGTTTATCAACGCAATTTGCACCATAAGGGTCAAAACTCAGGCTGGCTCCGTGCGGCAGTGCTCGGCGCCAATGATGGACTGGTCTCCAACGCGAGCTTATTGATTGGAATTGCAGCCGCGGGTAAGACCGATCTCCTTAAAGTCGCTGGCCTTGCGGGTATTGCAGCAGGTGCCATGTCGATGGCGGTCGGGGAGTACATCTCGGTCAAATCTCAAGCTGACATCGAAGCAGCGGATCGAGCGATGGAGATTGAACATCTTGCAGCCGACCCTGAAGGAGAGCTGCTCGAGCTGACCCAGATTTATATTGACAGAGGCTTAAGCCCAGAGTTGGCCGCACAGGTGGCCCAGACTTTTACAGAGCGTGACGCGTTGGAAGCTCACCTTCGTGATGAACTCGGCCAGCACGAAGCTCACGCCGCCAAACCTGTTCAAGCTGCCGTTGCCTCGGCCATTAGTTTTGCCACCGGTGCTTTGATCCCGCTTCTCGGAGCGTTGCTTCCCACAGCAAGCGGGCGTGAGATCACGATTGTGGGCTTTGCGCTCCTTGGCCTTGCGGGCACTGGCGTGATTAGCTCGCGCCTAGCCGGATCGCCTCTCCTTCGCACCACCGTGCGAGTGCTCCTTGGTGGCAGTCTGGGCATGGCAATTACCGCTGGTATAGGTGCCCTCATCCGGCTGTAGTTTGCTACGCTTGACCGCTTGCCTGGTATGGCGAGTACCCGATGAAGTGTCGGGAGTTACTGGTTAAACGTTAGGCCATCGTCGTCCTGACCGTTCTTAAGGAGCGATCATGAGCCTATTTTCTACTCTGCCTACTGCCCAAGGTCTTTATAACCCTGCAGAAGAGCACGATGCGTGTGGAGTTGCGATGATCGCAACCCTCACCAAAGAAGCCACTCATGAGATTGTCTCGCAAGCGCTAGAGGCGCTACGCAACATGGAGCATCGCGGTGCCACTGGCGCCGAACCAGATAGTGGTGATGGTGCAGGAATCCTCATTCGGATTCCAGATGAGTTCTATCGCAGCGTGGTTGATTTCTCACTTCCGAGTGAAGGAAGTTACGCAACAGGAATTGCATTTATTGAACCTGAATTTAGCGACCAACTCGCTATCCAAACGATTGCCGATGAAGAGCAGCTTCGTATCTTGGGTTGGCGCGAACTCCCTATTAATGATTCATCACTAGGCAAGACTGCGCTTTCTGTGATGCCGCGCTTTGTTCAAATTTTTATCGCAGGTAAAGGCGGAGAGAGCGACTTGGCGCTTGATCGAAAGGCGTTTGCTTTCCGCAAGCGGGTCGAGCACTCGCTTCCAATTTATTTCCCTTCTTTATCAAGTCGCACCATCGTTTATAAAGGAATGTTAACCACCGGCCAACTCGAAGAGTTCTTCCCTGATCTATCTGATGAACGCGTGAAATCACCACTTGCACTTGTGCACTCACGCTTCTCAACAAACACCTTCCCGTCGTGGCCACTCGCGCACCCATATCGTTACATCGCGCACAACGGTGAGATCAATACTGTTCGCGGAAATAGAAACTGGATGCGTGCTCGCGAAGCGCTGCTTTCTAGCCCTCTCATTGAAGGCGACATCTCACGTCTCTTCCCAATCGTCAATAATTCAGGAAGTGACTCAGCATCCTTTGACGAAGTGCTTGAGCTTCTCTACCTCACAGGTCGCTCGCTCCCACATTCAATTTTGATGATGATCCCGGAGGCGTGGGAAAATCACGCAACCATGTCGCAAGAACGACGTGACTTCTATGCTTTCCATTCATCCATGATGGAGCCATGGGATGGACCCGCGTGCGTGACATTTACTGATGGAAATCAAGTTGGCGCAGTACTGGATCGCAACGGTCTACGCCCATCGCGCTACTGGGTCACTGATGATGGGTTGGTCATTCTGGCTTCTGAAGTTGGAGTGCTTAAGATCCCTGCAGAGAAGGTTGTGCGCAAGGGTCGGTTGCAGCCAGGTCGTATGTTCTTGGTTGATATCGCCGAAGGTCGAATCATCGAAGATGGCGAGATCAAAGAATCGCTTGCAAAGGCGGCTCCGTATAGCACGTGGTTGCGCGATGGTATTGTGCAACTAGCTGACCTTCCTGCGCGCGAGCACATCATCTACCCACACTCTTCAGTACTTCGCCGTCAACGAGCATTCGGGTATACCGAAGAAGAACTGCGCATCATCGTTTCTCCAATGGCTAAGAACGGCGCAGAACCTTTGGGTTCAATGGGAACCGATTCACCGATCGCGGCACTCTCAGAGAAGCCACGTCTTCTCTTTGATTACTTCGCTCAACTCTTTGCACAAGTAACGAACCCACCACTTGATGCAATTCGTGAAGAGATGGTCACCAGTCTCTCGCTCACAATTGGCGCAGAGAGCAATTTTCTGGATCCAGGTCCGCAGTCCTGTCGCCAAATCGCACTCGATTTTCCAGTGATTGACAATGATGAACTTGCGAAGATCATTCACGTCAATGCGGATGATGAGCATCCACATTTTGCAAGTCATATTGTTCGTGGCCTCTTCCCGGTCCTTGGTGGGGGAGAAGCCCTTCGCAAGCGCATTGAAGAGATTCGCGCGGAAGTTTCGCAAGCTATTGCCAATGGTGCACGAATCATCGTGCTCTCTGATCGCGATGGCGATTCAGAAGAAGCTCCTATCCCTTCACTCTTACTGACTTCTGCAGTACATCATCACTTGATTCGCGAGAAAACTCGCACTCAAGTCTCACTCATCATCGAGAGCGGAGAAATCCGCGAGGTTCACCACGTTGCCTTGTTGATCGGCTTTGGTGCTTCAGCAGTCAACCCGTACCTAGCGATGGAGTCCGCCGAAGACTTGGTTCGCCAAGGTCAGATCACTGGAATTACTCCAGAGAAGGCCGTTGCGAATGTCATCAAGTCACTCGGAAAAGGTGTCTTGAAGGTCATGTCCAAGATGGGAATTTCGACCATTGCCTCTTACCACGGAGCTCAAGTATTTGAAGCAATCGGCCTCTCGCAAGAAGTAGTAGATGAGTACTTCACTGGCGTCACCTCGCGCCTTGGTGGTGTCTCACTCGACACTCTCGCCGAGGAGACAATCAAGCGCCACTACATTGCATACCCGCCAATGGGAGAAGTTCCAGGAACGAAGAAACTCCCTATCGGTGGCGAATATCAATGGCGTCGGGATGGCGAACCACATCTCTTCAATCCAGAGACTGTCTTCAAACTCCAACACGCAACTCGCAACAAGCGCTTTGATATTTTCAAGCAATACACATCTTTAATTAATGATCAATCGAAGAATTTGATGACACTGCGCGGTCTATTTACCTTCAAAGAAGGAGTCAGAGCTGCTGTGCCGATCGAAGAAGTTGAGCCAGCATCTGCGATCATCAAGCGCTTTGCTACTGGCGCAATGTCTTACGGTTCGATCTCGCAGGAAGCGCACGAAACGCTTGCAATCGCCATGAACCGCATCGGTGGTAAATCAAATACTGGTGAGGGCGGCGAGAATCCTGCTCGTAATATTCCTGAAGCTAATGGCGACTCAAAGCGATCTGCCATTAAGCAAGTTGCCTCCGGTCGTTTTGGCGTAACAAGTGAATACTTGGTCAACGCCGAAGATATTCAGATCAAGATGGCCCAAGGCGCAAAGCCAGGAGAAGGTGGCCAGCTTCCTGGAAACAAGGTCTATCCATGGATCGCGCAAGTGCGTTATTCAACTCCAGGAGTAGGTCTTATCTCACCACCTCCACATCACGATATTTATTCAATCGAAGATTTAGCTCAACTGATTCACGATCTTAAGAATGCCAACAAGAATGCACGTGTTCACGTCAAGCTTGTGGCAGAGGTCGGAGTAGGCACAGTCGCAGCGGGTGTATCAAAAGCACACGCCGACGTTGTTCTGATCTCCGGCCACGATGGTGGAACTGGTGCATCGCCACTGACTTCCTTGAAGCATGCTGGCGGCCCATGGGAGCTCGGTCTTGCCGAAACACAACAGACGCTGATGCTCAACGGTCTGCGTGATCGCATCGTTGTCCAAGTCGACGGCCAAATGAAGACCGGCCGCGATATTGTTGTAGCAGCGCTTCTCGGTGGCGAAGAATTTGGATTCGCGACTGCGCCACTCGTTGTTTCTGGCTGCGTCATGATGCGTGTCTGCCACTTAGACACCTGCCCTGTTGGAGTTGCTACTCAAAATCCAGAATTGCGTAAGCGTTTTTCCGGAAAGCCAGAATTCGTAGAAACCTTCTTCGAATACATCGCAGAAGAAGTGCGCGAAATTTTGGCCTCACTCGGATTCCGATCACTCGATGAAGCGATTGGGCAAGTTGAGTTCCTTGATACTCGCGATGCTCTTGATCACTGGAAGGCGAGCGGCCTCGATCTTTCTCCACTTCTGAAAGCCCCACTCTTTGCTGGTGCGCGGAAGAACACAGAAGTTCAAGACCATGGATTAACTGCCGCGCTCGACAACACTTTGATTGAGTTGGCACAACCTGCTCTCACACGCGGTGAAGCAGTAAGCATCGAGATGCCAGTCAGCAACGTCAACCGAACAGTCGGAACGATGCTGGGCGCAGAGATCACTCGTGCACATGGAGGAGCTGGACTTCCAGATGACACCATTCAAGTCACCTTCCATGGTTCATCGGGCCAATCCTTGGGTGCATTTATCCCTAAGGGATTGACGCTTCGTCTTTATGGTGATGCCAATGACTATGTCGGTAAGGGGCTCTCTGGCGGTCGAGTAATTGTGCGACCTGACGAGAAGGCGCAATTTAAGTCAGAAGAAAATGTCATTGCAGGAAACGTGATTGGTTACGGTTCAACCAGCGGTGAAATTTTCATTCGCGGCATTGTCGGCGAGCGTTTTTGTGTCAGAAACTCTGGCGCAACCGCAGTGGTCGAGGGTGTAGGTGACCATGGTTGTGAATACATGACTGGTGGTGTCGCTGTTGTCCTTGGAGCAACTGGTCGCAACTTCGGCGCGGGAATGTCGGGTGGAGTGGCTTATGTGCTCGATCTGAATCCAGCGCTGGTCAATCCAGATATGGTCGACATCATTGAGCTTTCGCAAGAGCGCAAATCTCAAGCGCACGAGATCATCTCTAAGTTCTATGCAGAGACTGGTTCGGAAGTAGCTCATACGTTGCTATCAAACTGGGATCGTGAAAGTAAGCGCATCTCATTAGTTATGCCACGAGATTATGCCCGCGTCCTAGCTGCAATGGAGCGTGCAGAGCGCGAAGGACTTGATGTCGATAAGGAAGTAATGGAGGCAACACGTGGCTGATCCAAAGGGCTTTATGACCACACCGCGCGAGACACCTAAGCGTCGCCCGGTTGATGTTCGCATAAAAGATTGGAAAGAGGTCTACCTCGAACAAGATTTAGGCGACCTTCAAAAGCAGGCTGGGCGTTGCATGGACTGCGGAATTCCTTTCTGTCATAATGGTTGCCCGCTCGGTAACTTAATTCCAGAGTGGAATGATTTAATTTGGCGCGGGGAAGAAGCCGAAGCAATTGATCGACTTCATGCAACAAACAACTTCCCAGAATTCACCGGTCGTCTCTGCCCAGCACCTTGCGAAACCGCTTGCGTTGTGGGAATCAATGCAGACCCAGTCACAATCAAGCAGGTCGAGTTACGGACGATTGAAGAAGCGTTCAACAATGGTTTGGTAAAGCCACTTCCTGCAGACCGACTTACTGGTAAGACAGTTGCTGTTATTGGTTCGGGTCCATCGGGGCTAGCTACAGCGCAACAACTCACTCGTGCTGGTCACACAGTGGCGGTCTACGAGCGCGCTGATCAGATTGGTGGCTTACTTCGCTACGGAATTCCAGAATTCAAAATGGAGAAATCAATCGTTGCTCGCCGCATCACGCAGATGGAAGCAGAAGGAACTCGCTTTCGCACTGGCGTGAATGTTGGTGTAGATCTCACTGGAGATGAGCTTCGCTCGCGTTATGACGCAGTAGTTTTGGCAGTGGGAGCAACTCACTGGCGCGATATCAATGTACCTGGCCGAGAGAACAAGGGCATCTATCAAGCGATGGAATATCTGCCTTGGGGCAACAAGTTAGGGCTGGGTGAGATTGACTCCGCACCAATTGATGCCAAAGGCAAGCATGTGATTATTCTTGGTGGCGGAGATACCGGCGCAGACTGTCTTGGTACGGCAATTCGCCAAGGTGCCGCGAGTGTGACTCAACTTGAGATCATGCCGCGCCCAAGTGAAGAGCGTCCGGCAAACCAGCCATGGCCAACTTATCCAATGATTTATCGAGTGAGTTCTGCTCATGAAGAAGCCGGAGAGCGCCTCTACTCAGTCTCGACCGAAGAATTTATTGGCGATGGTCAAGGAAATCTCCGTGCTCTTAAAATTGTCGAGACCGAATTTGTTAACGGCAAGTTCGAAAAAGTCGCTGGTTCTGAACGCGAGATCCCGGCCGACCTTGTCTTCTTGGCAATGGGTTTTCTTGGCCCTGAGAAGAACGCCTTGATTGAACAATTGGGTGTCGAACTCGACGAGCGGAGCAATATCAAGCGCGATGCCAATTTTGCTACGACAGAAGAGGGGATCTTCGTTTGCGGCGATGCAGGTCGCGGGCAATCCTTGATCGTCTGGGCAATCGCGGAAGGTCGTAGCGCGGCGCGAGCTGTCGATGAATACCTCATGGGTGAGTCACAACTTCCTGCACCGATCGCACCAACGACTCGTCAACTCACTGTTTAATAATCGTTTAATGTCAATTAACCTTTTTTAATTGACGTTAGGCGAGTAGCTGTCTAAGAACTTTCTCATAATGGTTTAGGGTTAATACATGTCAACTTGGAAACGTAGAGCAAAAATTGTATGCACGATGGGGCCTGCCGTTGAGGCGCCAGAGAAAGTAGATGAGCTGATCGCAGCTGGGATGAATATGGCCCGCCTAAATCTCTCCCACGGTGGTTATGACGAGCACCAGAATCGACTCGATCGAGTTCGTGCTGCGGCTGCTAAAGCCAATCGTCCAGTTGCAATCCTTGTTGACCTTCAAGGACCAAAGATTCGCTTAGCTCGTTTCACAGATGGACCACATGAGCTTGCCCGTGGCGATATCTTCACCATCACAACCGATGAGGTTGAAGGCACAAAAGAGATCTGCGGCACCACGTACAAAGGTCTTGCTGGAGATTGCAAGCCAGGCGATCGGATTCTGATTGACGATGGAAAAGTTACCCTCGAAGTTCTAGAAGTAAAAGGTAACTCAGTTATTACAACCTGTGTTCAACCAGGCTTTGTGAGTAACAACAAGGGAATCAACCTGCCAGGTGTGGCAGTTTCAGTACCGGCTCTGTCAGAGAAAGATAAAGAAGATCTCCGTTGGGGACTTCGAGCTGGTGCAGATTTCATCGCACTTTCTTTCGTGCGAAATGCGAAAGATATCGATGATGTTCACGCAATCATGGATGAAGAGGGAATTCGTCGTCCAGTGATTGCCAAAATCGAGAAGCCTCAAGCTGTCGATAACCTAGAAGAGATTGTTAATGCTTTTGACGGAATCATGGTTGCTCGTGGTGACCTAGGCGTTGAAATGCCAATCGAGGAAGTCCCTATTGTGCAAAAGCGCTGCGTTGCACTTGCTCGGGCTGCCGCTAAGCCGGTCATTGTTGCCACACAGATGCTTGATTCGATGATTGCCAATTCGACCCCCACACGCGCTGAGGCAACTGACTGCGCTAACGCAGTACTTGACGGTGCGGACGCCTTGATGCTCTCGGGTGAGACTTCTGTAGGTGCTTTTGCAATCGAAGCGGTTCGCACGATGGGACGCATTATTGAGCGCACCGAAGAAGCGATGCTCGGTCAGATCGCCCCGCTCGGTCACACTCCGCTGACAAAGGGCGGAACAATCACAAAGGCTGCCGCTGAGGTAGGTGGAATCCTTGGAGCTAAGTACCTTGTTGCCTTTACTCAGAGCGGTGACTCGGCGCGTCGTATGTCGCGGCTGCGTTCGCCAATTCCAATTTTGGCGCTCACTCCGGTCACAGAGGTTTATAACCAACTCGCCCTTTCATGGGGTGTGGAATCAATGATTACTCCTGCGGCTGGTGCTACAGATGAGATGGTAAAAGTCGTTGACACCATCCTGATCGACTCGCAGCGCGCAAGCAAGGGTGAGTCAGTTGTCATTGTTGCTGGATCACCTCCTGGAATCCCAGGTTCAACCAACGCCTTGCGGGTGCACAAGGTAGGAGATGCCGTTGATGGCGTTGCTCCTGCCTACCAAGCGTGAGTCAGCCGACCTAGATTCATTACTCCAGACGAGCGGTGAGTAGTTATACTCTCCGCTCGTAGGTATATCTCGCACCAGCCTCGGTACTCCAACGGTAGAGAGGGCGGACTCAAAATCCGCACAGTGTCGGTTCAAATCCGACTCGAGGCACATGAGCAACGATCAAGGAATAACTCCGACGCAGCCCGTGCGAATTCTCGTTGCCGAAGATGAAGCGATCATTCGCCTCGACCTCGTAGAGATGCTGCGCGATGCGGGCTATGAAGTGATTGCGCAAGCAACAAATGGAGTTGAAGCAATTGCTCTCGCTAAAGAGCACATTCCGGATATCGCTATCTTGGATGTCAAGATGCCAGAGATGGATGGCATTACCGCCGCAGAACAGATCATCGAAATTGCTCCCGTGCTTATGCTCACCGCGTTTAGCCAGCGTGAGTTGGTAGAACGCGCTCGCGATGCTGGAGCCATGGCCTACGTTGTGAAGCCATTTGGAATCTCAGATCTCATTCCAGCCATTGAGATCGCGGTCAGTCGCCATCGTCAGCTTAAAGCCCTGCAGCAAGAGGTAGGGGATTTGCAGGAGCGCCTGGAAACTCGCAAGGTCATTGACCGAGCAAAGGGCATTTTGATGACCACTCTGAAGTTGACCGAGCCAGAGGCGTTTAGCTGGATCCAACGGACCGCTATGGATCGTCGTATTTCGATGAAAGATGTCGCAATGGCTGTTATTTCCCCAGATGCAGTCCCGCTTAATTAAGCTGTATCGAGTTGCCTGTGATGAAACAGGCCAGCGAAAGCCGAGTTTCTCGGTCTCTGGTTTGTAACAGTTCGGTAAACATTTTCCTTCAGGAAATTTTGAGCGTGAAAGTGACTGATTTAAGCCCAATTTCCCAGTGATTTTGTCGTTAAGGCTTGGCCTGAAACCGCTGTGAATATTGAGTTAACCCTTTGTTCACCTGTAAGGTTGCCCAATCCCCCCCTCGGGGGATCGTTACGTAATGACGCGTTTTACGTAACAAGAAACGAAAGGTAACTATGAACCTCACAACAAAGCGCACCCTTGGTGTTGCTGCAGCTGTGGCCCTTGCTTTCGGCTCACTGCTTGCAACAACAGCACAGGCTGCTCCTAAGTCTGTCACTCTTGCATTCCAGTCACCTTTGACTGGTTCAGAGGCTGGTCTTGGTCAAGATGAACTTCTTGGTGTTAAGACAGCTCTCTACGAGTACAACCAGACCAACCCATCTGTAAAGGTCAACCTTGTTACGGCTGATGATCAAGCTGATCCATCAATCGCTCCAGGTGTATCTCTTGGTGAAGCACAAAACGCTTCAATCATCGGCGTTATCGGTTCATGCTGCTCAGGTGCATCAGCTGCATCTTTCCCAGCATGGAAGGCTGGTCGCATAACAGTGATCTCTCCTTCAGCAACCCGCGCTGATCTCACAGATCCAAAGTCAAAGACAAATGGATTCCCATTCTTCCACCGTGTAGCAGCAACAGATGCCTTCCAAGGCCCAGCTCTTGCTCGCTATGCAAACAAGGGCGTTACAGCTCCTAAGGACTACCTCATTGACGATGCATCAACATACGGTGCAGGTCTCAAGGCCCTCACAATCCCAGCACTGAAGAGCGCTTCAGTAAGCGTTGTTGGTTCAGACACAGTTCCAGCTGGAACAGTTGACTACTCAGCAACAGCTTCGAAGGTTGTTTCTTCAAAGGCAACCGTAGTTATCTACTTCGGTTACTACGCAGATGCTGCAAAGCTCAAGATTGCTCTTGATCTTGCTGGCTACAAGGGTGTCTACGCTTCAGGCGATGGAACTGACGATGATGGTTACATCACCGATGCAGGTGCTTCACATGCAAACGGTACTTTGATCACATCTCAGAGCGTTCCTTTCGAACTCGCTGCATCAGCTTCAGTTCTCAAGGACTTCACTGCTGCGACAGGTCTTGCTAGCCCAGCTGGCCACGCTTATGTCACACAGGCTTATAACGCTGCAAATGCATTCCTTACTTGCATCAAGGGTGGCGCATCATCACGTGCTGCTATCCAGAACTGCGTAGCTTCAGGAACATTTACTGACGTTACAGGTTCAAAGTTCAGCTTCACACGCTACGGCGATATCGCACAAGGCGCACCAGTTGGTGCATACCTCGTGAAGAACGGCGAAATCATTCCAGTTGGAAACGCTTAAGCCCTCGCGTACTCACGTGAAGTAGTACTAGTAAGTTAAGTAGATTAGGTGCGGCTCCCTGAGTCGCACCTAATCTATGCTTAGGCAAGATCTGCATTGATAGATGAATTAAGGAAACTATGAATTTTTCAGTCGTTGGATCGCAGTTCTTTCCATTGTTAATCAATGGATTAGCACTGGGCTTCATTTATGTGCTCGTGTCAGTTGGTTACACGATGGTTTACGGTGTTCTGCGCTTGATTAACTTCGCCAACTCCGAAATCTTCATGCTTGGTACATTTGCGACCGCAGTTGTTTCATCAACGGTCTTCAAATTTAATCAAAATTCTCAACCAAGCCATGGAACTAAACTCTTCTTATTCCTGTTATGTGCGCTCCTGGCATCGATGCTTACTTCTGGCATTGTCGCGGTTTTTGTCGAGCTGATCGCATATCGCAGACTGCGTTCTAAAGGCGCAAACCGACTGGGCTCCCTGATCTCTGCAATTGGC
>Ga0214180_1000152_pt1 | contig 27629 bp, 29 predicted proteins | sample TroBogEpilimnion_22_FD_153018 | JGI IMG/M metagenome (GOLD analysis project Ga0214180, IMG submission 153018) | Freshwater microbial communities from Trout Bog Lake, WI - 16OCT2007 epilimnion | ecosystem: Environmental > Aquatic > Freshwater > Lake > Epilimnion/Euphotic zone | place: Trout Bog... | reverse complement strand
GAAAAACGGTACTGCTTCACCGCCAGCGTCGCCGCCCGATGATCGGTCTGCTCCCCCGCTCGGCGCAGAATCGCGCGAATACGGGCCAGCAATTCGCGCGGGCTGAAGGGTTTGGCGACGTAATCGTCGGCGCCCATTTCCAGCCCGATGACACGATCGGTTTCCTCTCCCATCGCGGTCAGCATCAGAATCGGGATGTTGGATTGGCTACGCAGCCAACGCGCGAGATCGAGACCGGTTTCACCTGGCAGCATCAGATCGAGCACCACGAGCTGATAATGCCCGTTGGTCCAGGCGCGTCGGGCTTCGCGGCCGTCACGGACGGCGGTGACACGCATCTGGTTCCGTTCCAGGAACCGCGCCAACAACTCCCGGATTTCACGGTCGTCGTCGATGATGAGGATATGCGGATTCTGCTCCATGACCGAAGCTTAACGTCCAGATGCGGCATATGGCAGAGCTTGTTGCATTTCTTTGCATTTCGAGCCCCCGCGCCTCATCGTACCGCAACAAACCGCCGCTATATCCGGGACCACGACACCCCTGGAGATTCACATGAAATTCAAGACGCTCGCGGCGATGACGGTACTGGCCGGCCTGACCGTGGCCGGCATCGCCCCCGCGGTACATGCCCAACCGGCACCGCCCTCCGGTCCGGCCGGCACCCCCGCGGACGGCGGCAACGGCCCGGATCAGCGTCCGCATTGGCACAGCGGCCCGGACCTTCCGCACCCGATGATGGGGATGATGCACCGCCCGCACGAACGGATGGTCGATCCAAGCCTGTTCGCCATGATGTACCACCCGGACGACCGCAAGCTAACGCCGACCGACGTGCAGAAAATCGCGGAAGCCATCACGCTGTGGTTCGGCAACCACACCTGGAAGGTGACCGAGGTCGCGCCGACCAAGGACGGCAAGATCGGCTTCGCCTATGCCACGGCCGACGGGTCGGTAATCGCGCGTTTCGCCATGGACGCCAAAACCGGGAAAATTTCCCGCGTCGGATAAAAGCGGTTTATTGGGGGGATGCATATCCCCCCGCCGCCCCCCGACGCCCAGAATGCACTGGACCTTTTGGTCCTGCGCGACCCCGACATGGCCGGCATCCTCGCCAAAGCCGGGCCGCTGCCGTGGCGCAGCCGGACTCCCGGATTCCCCGGGTTGCTGCAAGCCATCGTCGCCCAACTGATCAGCAACGCCGCCGCGTCCGCGATCTGGAACCGGCTGCGCGCGGTACCGGGCGCACTTGACCCCGCCACCTTGCTGGCGGTGCCCGAGGACGCACTACGCGCCGCCGGCCTGTCTCGTCCGAAAGTCGCGCATGCCCGAGCCTTGGCCACCGCGTTCCTCGACGGGACGCTGGAGACCGATGCGCTGTCTCGCATGAACGATGCGGACGCCATCCGCACCATCGTATCGGTACGCGGCCTCGGCCCCTGGACCGCCGAGATCTATCTGCTGTTCGCCTTGGGCCGGCTGGACGTGTTTCCCGCCGGCGATGTCGCTCTGGCCGCCGCCGCGGCGGATTTGAAACAGCTCCCTGCCCGCCCCAACCCTGCGGCGCTGCGCCAACTGGCCACTATGTGGCAACCCCACCGGTCCCTGGCCGCTCGGCTGCTGTGGCACCATTGGCGGTATCTGACAGGGCGGCCGGCGATGGACGATTTTCCGGCGGCCTAAACCCGCGTACGAATTCCGTTGGCGCGAAAATTCGGCGGGTTTAGGAACACACGGAGAACATGGAGTGTACCCGCATGCCAGATAACGACGACCGGACCTTCCACGACCCAAGCGCCATCAAAATCCCCGCCGTTTTGATCCGCGACGGCGATGACCGCGGTGCTACGATGCGGGCGGGAATCGTCGATCCGGTGGTCATTCCGGTCACCATCGTCCGCAAGCTGCGGAGGCCTGACCGCCCGAGCGAAAAAAATCTTCCGGAAAAGTGAAATCTTAGCGTTTTGTTCATCTTTTTGGCGTCACATATGCGGCTTGCACAGGTCCATAATCCGATAACACCTGTAACCCATCCCGCTGGGAGGCCGCTTTGCTCACCTTCGCCATCATCGCCCTGTTGCTGCTGAGTGGCCTGACGCTGCTTTACGTCCATGACCGCCGGCAAACCCAGCACACCATCCTGCGCAACTTCCCGATCATCGGATATTTCCGCTACTTCGCCGAGACCATGGGCGAATATATGCGGCAATATCAATATCTTCCCGACTGGTCCGAACGTCCGTTCAACCGCCTGGAACGGTCCTGGGTCTACCGCTCGGCCAAGAACGTCTCCAATCTACGCAGCTTCGGCAGCGAGAACGTGCCGAGCTTCATTTTTCGGAACGCGGCGTTTCCGGTTTTAGATGAGGAAAAGCGTGCATGGCCTGGAAAAACCATCGGAATTGCCGATGGCCCGGGCGCCTGCCGGATGCCGTATCATGCCAAGAGTTTCTTCAATATCAGCGGCATGAGCTACGGTGCGCTTAGCCACGCGGCGGTGTCCGCGTTGTCACGCGGGGCCAAGAAGGCCGGAATCTGGATGGCGACCGGCGAAGGCGGCCTCTCCCCATACCATCTGGAAGGCGGCTGCGACGTCGTCATGCAGCTCGGCACCGCCAAGTACGGCGCGCGGGACGCCGAGGGGAACCTGTCCGAAGAAAAACTGCGGGAAATCGCGGCGCACGAGCAGATCCGCATGTTCGAGGTCAAGCTCGCTCAGGGCGCCAAGCCGGGCAAAGGCGGCATTCTGCCCGGCGCGAAAGTCACCGCCGAGATCGCCAAAATCCGCGGTATCCCGGTCGGGGAGGACAGCATCAGCCCAAATCGGCACAAGGACATCGGATCGATTCGCGAACTCGGGGTGTTCGTGAACCGACTGCGGACGATCACCGGCAAGCCGGTCGGCGTGAAATTCGTCCTCGGCGACCCGGCATTCCTCGACGAATGGTTCGGCGATTGCGTCGCCCACCCCGAAGGCTGCCCCGACTACGTGCAGATCGACGGCGGCGAGGGCGGATCGGGCGCGGCGCCTGCCCCGCTGATGGATTATGTCGGTCTTCCCATCACGTTGGCGCTGGGCCACGTCGCGGCCGCGCGGGAACGCCATGGACTGCGGGATCGTGTGCGCATCATCGCGTCGGCGAAGCTGATCACGCCGGACAAGGTGGCATGGGCGCTGTGCATGGGGGCGGACTTCGTATCGTCGGCCCGCGGCTTCATGTTCAGCCTGGGCTGCATCCAGGCGATGAAATGCGGCTCCGGCAACTGCCCGACCGGGGTCACATCGTCCAAGGAACGGCTGATCGAGGGTCTCGATCCCACGGACAAGGCGGTGCGGGTGGCCCATTACGCCAACCGGATCCGCGAGGAGGTCGAGATCATCGCCCATTCCTGCGGTGCCACCAACCCCGACGGCTTCCTGCCGCGACACGTGACGGATATCGAGCGCGGTGTCGGCGGCTTCCGTGCGCCGCAAGGGAGCGATTGAGCGGCGATGGGTGGATGACAGCCTTCTTGCCCCATTATAGGGTTGCATCGACGCTAACGCGCGCTTAATGGGCGCCACCACTTGCCGGTCAAATTATCGACGCTTGACCGGCTTTCTGAGATTTGCCTATGTTAATAGACATTTAACGCTTGGTCCGCGTTCTCGTCCGTTGCTTGAACATGACGCCTGCGCGGCAGGGATTGCCCGGACCAATGGGAGTGAAGATGCGAAGTCAACTTTTGGCCGCGGTGTTCGGCGCACTGATCGCCGGTTCGGTCCCAGCGGCTTCGACCGCGATGGCCGCGGATACTGAAGCCGAAGCCGTCATCGCGGTGTCTCATGTCGGACATATCCTTGGGGCCGCGGGCGATTGCGTGTTCATTCCCGAACCGCGCGTACATGCCGCCATGGAAAAGATGCAGGCGCTGATCGCGAAGTTCGACCTCGATCATCCCACAGCGCATCTGAAGGACGGTTACGAAAAGGCGCTCCTGGCCGGCAAGGAGTCGATCTCCAGCAAGCAGAACAACTGCGCGTTCGCGGAAAACGATCTGTCCAGCTTGGAACATCAGACAACGTCCTGGCTCGGCGAAGTCAAAGTGGCTACCGCCGCGAAAGCACCCGAACCGGCGGCGGCCGCACCGGTAACGCCCGTCGCGACCATCGCGCCTCCTCCCGCTCCCGCGGCGCCGCCGCCTGCCCCGGTCGCGGCAACGCCCGCGGCACCGCCTGCCGCTGCCCAAGCGGCCAAGCCCGCGGCGCCGGCGCCGGCGCCCACCGCTGTGCACGGCGTCACGGACCGCGAAATCCGTTTCGGCATGGTCGCGCCATTCACCGGCGGCTCCCGAGACTACGGTGCGCAGTTGAAGCTCGGCACCCTGGCAGCCTTCGCCATCGCGAATGACGCCGGTGGTATTAACGGCCGCAAGCTGACCCTGATCACCGCCGACGACGGCTACGATCCCGCGCGTACCCCGGATGCGATGAAGCAGCTTTACGAGAAGGATCAGGTCTTCGGATTTATCGGCAATTTCGGCACGGCGACCTCGGCCGTCGCGCTGCCCTACGCCCTGACCCGCAAGGCTTTGTTTTACGCGCCGTTCACCGGCGCCGCTTTCACGCGCCGCGATCCACCCGATCGCTATGCCTTCAACTACCGCCCCAGCTATGCCGAAGAAACCAGCGCGGCCGTGCACTATCTGATCAAGGTCCGGCGCCTGAAGCCGGAGCAGATCGCAGTCTTTACCCAGCAGGACGGATTCGGCGATGCAGGGTTCGAGGGCGTGGCCCGCGCGATACGGGCGCTGACCCCGTCTGGCGATGCCGCGACCGTTCTTCGGCTGAATTATGCCCGAAACACCGTCGACGTGGACCCCGCGATCCAACAGTTGCAGCAATTGCAGCAAAACCAAAAGACGCGCGGTGCGTTCCCGATCAAAGCCGTGGTAATGGTCGCGACCTACCGGCCGGCAGCGAAGTTCATCGAAAAGACCAAAGATGTATTTCCCGGTCTGATCTACACGAACGTCTCGGCGGTCGGCAGCAGTTCGCTCGCCGAGGAACTGACGATCCTGGGAGCGAAATTCGCCAACGGCGTCATCGTGACGCAGGCGGTGCCGCCGGTCGAGAGCTATGCCGGCGTCGTACTGGACTACAAAGCCGCCCTGGAGAAGTATTTTCCCAGCGACATTCCCGACTATGTGTCGCTGGAAGCGTTCCTGCAGGCCAATATCCTGATCGAAGGGCTCCGCCGTACCGGCCAGCAACTCGATACCGACAAGCTGGTCGCCGCTATGGAGAATATCCGCGATTTCGATATGGGTCTGGGGCCGAAGATCAGTTTCAGCAAGACCGAACACCAGGCGCTTCACAAAGTTTGGGGCACGCAGTTGGATGCCGCCGGCCACTACCAGCCGCTGGACCTGGAGTAGGTGGTCTCAGCGGCCGGGAAGGTCGTTCATTCAGGCGGGTCAATCGGCGGGGGTGTGACGCTCATGACGTAATCCACCTTCACCCGGTTGCTCAGGACATGTCGGATCATCTCGATCTCGGCACGCGGGTGGAATGCGTCCGGCGGTTCCTCCTCCCCGAACCAGCCCGCCAGATCGATCGTCCGGTAGCGTCCGAACGCGATCGCCGACATTTCAGATCCGGCCTTGTGGATCGTGCGGCAGGGGCGGCCATCCTTGCGCAGATAGATGTGGATCAGACGCAAGGCGTTGTGGATGAAGGTCCGGTCGTGAAACATCACGACGGAGTCTGGCCGCATCAGCGGCAGCGTCCACAGAAAATCCCGGAAGCAGGCGGCGTCGGTATGCTCGCCATCGATGAAGGCAAGATCGAACGACGCACCGCCGGAGCCGTCGTACCGATCGATCGATCCGTCGAACATGACGAGTTTGCCGGTGGCAATGCCCTGCGCGTGCAGCCCGCTCACCATGTCCTGCTGCGTCAGGTGGGTGTAATCGATCTTCTTCCCGCGTGCGTCCGATAACGCTTTACCGCGTTCGTCGATCGAGACGATGCGGTCGCACCCGGGGTCCATCAGGAAGGGCGCCAGACTGCCGCCGCGGAACGACCCGATCTCCAGGTAGGAGAACGTCGCGTTTTCGCGCCGCATCAAGCCGAGGGCTGCCAGCAGGAAGGTTTTGTCCTCATCGGTGGTTTGCGTAGGAATCGGGAAGAAACGGGCCAGGATTTCCGCGGGTGCAGCCATGTCAGAGACGCCCGCCATCGACGACCCAGAGCTGGCTGGTGCACATCCGGCTGTCGTCGGATGCCAGCCACAGCACCATGCGGGCAACGTCGTCGGGATACACTTTTTCCTTCAGGCATTGCGCCCGCATCAGGTCGGCCTCCGCTTCCGGGGTCAGCCAGAGGTCGATCTGGCGCTGTGTCATGATCCAGCCGGGAATAACAGTGTTCACCCGGATGCCATACTCTCCGAGATCGCGGGCCATGCCTTTCGTCAGCCCCTCCACGGCCGCTTTCGCCGTGGTGTAGGCGGGCATCCCGCCATGGTTGGTATGCCAGCTGATGGAGCCGAAATTGACAATCGACCCGCCGCCGACGGCTTTCATCATCGGCGCGACGGCCTGGATGGCGAAAAACTGGTGGCGGAGATTGGTGGCCATTCGCTCATCCCAGAAATCCGGGGTCACATACTCCCACTTATGCCGTTGATCGTTGGCCGCGTTGTTGACCAGCACCGTGATCGGTCCAAGGCGCTTGGCCGCGGCGGCTATGGCCGCTTGCAGGGCCGCGATGTCGCGAAGGTCGCAGTGTTGAAAATACGGCTCGGGGTGGCCTTCGGTCTTCAAAGTTCGGCAGAGGGATGTCGCCGCCGCATCGTCGATATCGACAAAGGCGACATGGGCGCCCTGCCGAGCGAAGGCGGACACTTCGGCGGCACCGATGCCGCTGGCGCCGCCGGTCACGAACACCGCGCGGTCGCGCAGGCTGGGATAGATCGCGCTCATGGCAGTCGTTCCTTCAAGCGGGCAAGGACGGTGTCGATCAGCGCGTCCGGTGACAGGTCTATATCGACCGCGATGGGATTTTCGTCGAGGCCCGGCTCCTCCAGCGTGTCAAACTGGCTATCCAGCAGCGCGGGCGGCATGAAGTGGCCTTTCCGCGCCGCCAGCCGCTCGCCGATCAGCGCGCGGCTGCCGCGCAGGTAGATCAGGATGTCCGGGGCGAGAATCTCGCGGTAAGCGCGCTTCAGCGCCGAACAGGCAATCACGCAGTGGGCAGCCTCCTCCCCCTGCGTCATCCTCGGGCTTGTCCCGAGGACCCACGCCTTCTTCGTGGCACCGACCGCAAGGCGTGGGTCCTCGCCCTTCGGCGAGGATGACAGGGTTTGTGCGGTTGAACCCGCCACGGCCGCCGCGATCGCCCGCAGCCAAGGCCAGCGATCCTCATCCGTCAGCGGCGTGCCGGACGCCATTTTGGCCACGTTGGCGGGCGGATGGAACGCGTCGCCCTCCAGCAGCCGCCAGCCCAGGCGTTCGGCGATCCCGGCCGCGACGGTGGTTTTGCCGCAGCCGGATACGCCCATGACGAGGACAGAAGTCATCCCTTTTTGGGCGCCTCCACATGCCCGCCGAAGCCGAAGCGCATGGCGGACAGCACTTTCTCGGCGAAGGTGTGTTCCTGGCGCGACCGGAAGCGCACGAACAGCGACGCCGCCAGCACTTCCGCCGGCACCGCTTCCTCGACCGCCGCTTCCACGGTCCAGCGGCCCTCGCCGGAGTCTTCCACGACGCCGGAGAATCCGTCCAGCGCCTCATCCTTCGCCAGCGCGGCGGAGGTCAGATCGAGCAGCCAGGACGTCACCACCGATCCGCGCCGCCAGACCTCGGCGATATCGCCCAGGTTCAAATCGTAGCGCATATCCTCCGGCAGCTTGGCCGAGGCGCGGTTGCGCAGGATGTCGAACCCTTCCGCCATCGCCTGCATCATGCCGTACTCGATGCCGTTATGGATCATCTTCACGAAATGCCCGGCGCCGACAGGGCCGGCATGGATGTAGCCTTCCTCGGCGCGGGGATCGCGGCCCTCCCGGCCCGTCGTGCGCTCGATATCGCCCATCCCTGGCGCCAGTGCCTTGAAGATCGGGTCGAGATACGTCACCGCGTCGGTGTCGCCGCCGATCATCAGGCAGTAACCGCGCTGTAGCCCCCAGACGCCGCCGGACGTGCCGACATCCAGGTAGCGCAGCCCTTTCGCCGCCAGCTCGTGCCCGCGCCGGACATCGTCCTTGTAGTAGGTATTGCCGCCGTCGATGACGATGTCGCCCTTGCCCAGCAGGCCGGACAGGGTCGCGATGGTGTCCTCGGTGATCTTGCCGTGCGGCAGCATCACCCACACCGCGCGCGGCGAGCCGGACAGCTTCGACACCAGATCCGCCAGCCCGCTGGCCGGAATGGCGCCGTCCCCACCGAGTTCCGCGACCGCCCCCGCGTTCGCGTCCCACACAACCGTGGAATGCCCGGCGCGCATCAGCCGCCGCGAAATATTGGCCCCCATCCGGCCCAAACCAACCACGCCGATCTGCATCGCATCCTCCTGGCAATCGATTGGCCCTAACCTGCCACATGGGCGCGGCTTGGCAAGCGCGCGCCGACAGGCGATGAACGTGCGCATGTCCCACACCGCCGACCAGACCATTCCCGACGGGCTGCCGCCGTCCACGCGCTGGATCGCGATGCTGGCCGTGGCGGTTTCCGTGGGCATGTCGGTGCTGGTGGGATCCGTCGCTAACGTGGCGCTGCCGACCATCGCCCGCGACCTGTCCGCCACCCCCGCCGAGTCGATCTGGGTCGTGAATGCCTACCAGCTCGCGGTGACCGTCACTCTGCTGCCGTTCGCGTCCTTGGGCGACATCTACGGCCACCGCCGCGTCTACTGCTGGGGTCTGGTGGGCTACATTTTTTCATCCATCGCCTGCGCCGAAGCGCCGAACATGGAGGTTCTGGTCATAGCCCGCGTCATCCAAGGCTTCGGTGGTGCGGGAATCATGAGCGTCAACGGCGCTTTGGTCCGCTTTATCTTCCCCCGCGCCCAGCTTGGACGCGGCGTAGGAATCAACGGGCTAGTGGTCACGGGGTGTTCGGCGGCCGGCCCGTCCTTCGCGGCGGCGGTGATGGCGGTGTCGTCGTGGCAGTGGCTGTTCCTCATCCAAGTGCCGCTGGGCATCGTGGCACTGTTCCTGTCGCTGCGCTTCCTGCCGCGCACGCCGTTGGCCGGCGCGCCGTTCGACCCAATCAGCGCCGTGCTGAACGCTCTGACCTTCGGCCTGTTCATCACCGCGCTGGACGGCGTCGGCCGAGGCCAACTCCCCTGGGTCATCGCGCTGGAGTTCGCGCTCACCGCCGCCATCGGCTTCGTTTTCGTCCGCCGGCAATTGGGCCTGCGTGTGCCAATGCTGCCGGTCGATCTGTTCGCCAAGCCGGTGTTCGCGCTGTCGTCGGCCACCGCCGTCTGCGCCCATTGCGCCCAGGTGATGGCGATGGTCTCCCTGCCCTTCTTCTTCCAATACATCGGCGGTCTGTCGCCCATCGAGATCGGGGTGCTGATCACTCCCTGGCCGACGATGCTGGTGATCATGGCGCCGATCTCGGGCCGCCTCGCCGACCGCTACAACACGGGGGTGCTTGGCGGATTGGGGATGGCTGCGATGTGCGCCGGATTGATTCTGGTGCTGTTCATGCCGGTGCCGATCGTGCGCTGGGACGTGGCGTGGCGGCTGGCGATCTGCGGGTTGGGTTTCGGCTGCTTCCAGACACCCAACAACCGCCTGATCATCGGCAGCGCCCCTCCGAACAGGGCCGGGGCCGGCAGCGGGATCGTCTCCACGTCGCGGCTGTTGGGGCAGACGACCGGCAGCGCGCTGGTGGCACTGATCTTCGGGCTAACGCACGGCGCGGGCACCGAAACGGTGGCGTTCGGCACGCAGGTCTGCATCGGCGTCGCGGCGTGCTTCGCGGGGACGGCCATGGTATTGAGTTCGTTGCGAGCGGGGTGGCGCTAGCCGAACCGGTCAGCGCCCGTGAGACCCAAGCCGCATCATGCACGATAACGGCACCGCCACCGCCGCCGCGAACCCCATCAGATAGAACGCGTTGATGTAGCCGATCATCGCCGCCTGCCGCTGAATCTCGTTCGAAACCCGCAGCAGCCCGGTCGCGGTGTCCAGCGCCCATTGCGTGGGCATCTCTGGAAACGACAGGACCTTGTTGAACGGCGACACGAACTCAGTCATCCGGGCGTAGTTCACCGCGGTGGATCGCAGCAGGACCATGACGCAGAGGGAAATGAACAAGCTCGACCCGAAATTGCGCAGCAGGGTGAAGATCGCGGACCCCTCGGTCACCAGATGGCGCGGCAGGGTGGCGAAGGCCATCACGGTCATCGGCGTGAAGGTGATGCTCTGACCGAAGCCCTGCAACATGTTGGAACAGAACACATCGAAGAACGTCAGGTTGATGTCGAACTGCGCCATCCACAGCCCAGCCCCGGCCTGGAGCGCCAGCCCGGTGGCAATCGCGATCCTGGGCGCGATGCGGGTCAGCGGGACGATCACCAGGCAGGCCAGCCAGTTCCCCATGCCGCGCGCGGCCAGCAGGGATCCGATGACGCTGTCGGGATATTCCCGCAGATCGTGCAGCAGGCTGGGGAACAGGGTCAGCGTGGTGAAGCTGAGCATGCCCATGATGAACGCCAGCAGAATGCCGATCGAGAAGTTGCGATCGAGCAGCAGCTTGGGATTCAGGAACGGCTGCGAGGCCGTCAGACAGTGCACCACGAACATCCAGAACGCGACGAACCCAGCCACCGCCAGGATCACGATTTCAGGGGCATCGAACCAGTCCCACCGCTGCCCGCGATCCATGATCAGCTGCGCGCAGAGAATGGCGACCGACAGCGTCAGGAACCCCGTCCAGTCGAAGCGCGGGCGCGACCGTTCGGTTTGTTCCGACAGCGCGAACCAGATCGTGGTCATCGCGGCGAACCCCGGCGGCACGATCATGAAGAACGCGGCGCGCCAGTTATAGGCCTCCGTCGCCATGGACCCGAGCACGGGGCCGAGGACTGGGCCGAAGACGGCGCCGATGCCCCAGATGACAAGCGCCGTCGCGTGCAGATGGCGGGGAAAGGATGCCAGCAGAATGGCCTGCCCCATCGGCATGATCGGCGCGCCGAATATGCCCTGGAACACGCGGAACAGGATCAGCACCTCCAGACTGTTGGCGACGCCGCACAGGAACGACGACACGGTGAAGCCGGTCACGGTGGCGAACATCAGGTTCCGCCAGCCGAGGCGACTGGACAGCCAGCCGGTCAAGGGAGTCGCGATGGCGGTGGCGACGAGATTGAGGGTGATGACCCAGGAAATCTCATCTTGCGTCGCCGACAACGTCCCCCGCACCTCCGGCAGCACGACATTGGCCAGGGTGATGGTCATGCCGAACAGCAGGTTCGACAGCTGCACCATCAGCAGAATCAGCCACTGCCGGCCGGTGCAGCTGAAAATGCCGCCTTGGGTATGGATAACCTCGACGTGGCCGCTCACGGACGTGTCCGGCGGTTCGGCATGGTGCTGTTTCCTCCGCCATCGGCGTTTGTAGGGACGGTACCACGCCCGCGGCGCGGAAGGAAACGTATGCCCCCCTTGTCACCGGGCGCATTTCGCACGACATAGCGTTCAACCGTCCAGGACCGCTCCGGTCCTGTTTCCGCCCCCAGCCCAAAGGCCGATCGCCATGTTCATCGAAACCGAAGGCACGCCCAACCCCGCGACCCTGAAATTTCTGCCCGGTCAGGATGTGATGGGCTTCTCGACCGCCGACTTCGCGTCCCGCGAGTCAGCCGCGCGCAGCCAATTGGCGACCGCGCTGTTCGATCTGCCGGGCGTGGCCCGCGTGTTCCTGGGCGGCGACTTCATCACCGTCACCAAAACCGACGAAATCGCCTGGCAATCCCTGAAACCCCAGGTGCTCGGCGCCATCATGGAGCATTTCGTCGCCGGCCGCCCGGTCATCGAAGGCGGTTCGGACGACGACCTGGAAGAAGACACCGACCCCGCCGACCAGGAAGTCGTCGATCAGATCAAAGAACTGCTTGATACCCGCGTCCGTCCGGCGGTGGCCGGCGACGGTGGCGACATCGTGTTCCGCGGCTATCGCGACGGCATCGTCCGTCTGCACATGCAAGGCGCCTGCTCGGGCTGCCCGTCCTCCAGCGCGACGCTGAAGCATGGGATCGAGAACATGCTGAAGCACTACGTGCCGGAAGTGGTCGCTGTCGAGCAGGTCACATTCTGATAAACCCCGTCATGGTCGGGCTTGACCCGACCACCTCCATCCCATTGGCCTGAGTTGGTCGGGTCAGGCCCGACCATGACGGTAGAGCCCGGAGCCTTCCCCGATGACGATCGACGCCGCCACCATCGACGCGCTGTTCCGCGAAGCCCGCAACCAAAACAAGTGGAAAGACGAACCCGTCTCCGATGAGACGCTGACCGAGCTGTACGACATTTTGAAGTTCGGCCCGACCTCGGCCAACAGCTCGCCGGCGCGGTTCGTGTTCATTCGGTCGAAAGATGCCAAGCAGCGGCTGTCCCCTGCTCTGTCGTCGGGCAACCGGGACAAAACCATGGCGGCGCCGGTCACCGTCATCGTCGCCTACGACCCGAAATTCTACGAGAAACTGCCGCAGCTGTTCCCGGCCAACGCCGACGCGGCGAAATGGTTCACCAGCAACGAATCGCTGGCCGCCACCACGGCGTTCCGCAACGGCACGCTACAGGGCGCCTATTTGATGATCGCGGCGCATATGGTCGGTTTGGATGTCGGCGGTATGTCCGGTTTCGACAATGCCAAGGTGGACGCCGAGTTCTTCGCCTACTCCGGCTGGCGCTCGAATTTCCTGGTCAATCTCGGCCATGGCGACACGTCCGACCTGCCGCCGCGCCCGCCGCGGCTCAGCTTCGATGAGGCCTGCCTGCTCCTATGACCCTGAGCGTCCTCGCGCTGGACGCCGCACTGGCCCGCTGCTCCGCCGCCGTCGTTGCCGACGGCGCGGTCGTGGCGTCGCGGACCGAGGACACGGATCGCGGCCATGCCGCGCTGCTGCCGGTCATGGTGCGGGACGTGCTGGATGAAGCCGACAATCCGGCTTTGGATTTCGTCGCCGTCACCGTCGGCCCCGGCAGCTTCACCGGCATTCGCGCCGGTTTGGCTCTGGCGCACGGAATCGCGCTGGGATGCGGCGTGCCCGCGATCGCCGTGACGGTGGGGGAGGCATTGGCCGCCATGCTCCCTCCCCTGCCGAATCGTATTTTGTGGACCGCGACGGACAGCCGGCGCGGCCGGGTGTTTCTGGAAATCGGCGACAGGATCGAAGCGTATGCGTTGACCGCCCTGCCCGTCCCAGCCGGTCCGGTGGCCATCGCCGGAGACGCCTCCATACAAGTGACTGCTCGGCTGGCGGCACGGAATTACGACGTACTGCTGACGAACGCGCGGCTGCCCTCGGCCTTGGGTGTTGCGCTCGCGGGCGCGGCCCGATTCGCCGGTAAATTGCCGCCACGCGAAGCCCAGCCGGTCTACGTCGATCCACCCGAGGCCAAACTGCCCACCGGCGGCTTGCGGCCGCCGCCTTTGGCATGACTCCCGCCACCGCCGCCCACGCCGCGGCCCTCGCGGCGATCCATCAAGTGGCGTTCCCACCCGAGGAAGTCTGGTCCGAAACCGTCATCGCCCTGCATATCGGCCTGCCCGGCGGTTTCGGGCTGATCGATGCGCGCGGCGGCATGGTGCTCGCGCGCACCATCATGGACGAGGCTGAAATCCTCACGATCGGCGTCATCCCCGAATCCCGCCGGCAAGGCTTGGGCGCCGCGTTGCTGCGTGCCGCGATGGATCGTGCCGCGGCGCTGGACGCGCGATCGATGTTCCTTGAAGTCGCCGAACACAACGCCACGGCCCGCGCGCTGTACACCCGGTTCGGCTTCGCGGAAGTCGGCCGCCGCAAGCGATACTACGCCAATGGGGACGACGCCCTGGTGATGCGAGTCGCTCTGCCTACGCCCCCCGACGCAACAGCAGCACGCTGACGCCATCGTCCCCGGTTTCCAGCGACAGCACCGTATGCCCTTGTTCGGTGGCGGTGCGCGGCACGTTGCGCAGCGGGTCGGCCCCGCGCAGGCGCACTTTCAGCACTTGTCCCGGCGTCATCCGATCCAGCGCCAGCCGGGTCCGCACGAACGTCATCGGGCAGAGATCGCCGGTAATATCGATCTCCCGGTCGTCCGGAACCACCGCCGCATCGTCTTTTTGCATCGCAGTCATTACAGGCCTCGGTCTCACTATCGGCAGGCTCACTATTGCCGCCATCCCTGGGATGATCTTATATGGTCCAAGTCCTGCAAGGGGAAAGGGCGCTAAATGAACGAATCACCAGAAGATACGACTGTCCTCGCACTGACCGCACGCGTCGTCGCCGCGCATGTCGGACATAACCCAGTGACCGCGGACGCACTGCCTGGACTGATACGAGCGGTATATGACGCCCTGAGCGGATTGAACCCGGATCGCGCGAGCACCCCGGCCGAAGAAGGAGCCGCGCCAGCTTTGGCTCCGGTCGCGGAAAATTTGGTCCCGGCCGTGCCGCCCGAGGAATCGGTATTTCAGGATCACATTATTTGCCTGGAGGACGGCAAGAAGCAGAAGACGCTGAAGCGCCATCTGCAAAGCGCCCATGGCCTGACACCGGAAGCCTACCGGGAGCGTTGGGGCCTCGGCCCGTCCTATCCGATGGTGGCGCCGGATTACGCCGAACGCCGGTCGGAACTGGCGAAAAGCATCGGCCTAGGCACCAAGCGGCTGCGTCGCTGATGGCGGCGCGGCGCGCTTCCGGGTAGAACGAAGCATGCGCTGGCGCCTCCTGCCCTTTTTGCTCTGCTGCGCGACGGTTTCAGTCGCCGAACCGTCGCGCGCCCAGGTGCCGAACCCCATTGCCGCGGTGCGCGCGGACCGTTGGGCGGAGGCGCAGGCGGCAGTGGCAGGGCTGGCGGATCCGGTCGCCGCGAAGCTGGTGCGCTACTACCGCATGCTGGCCCCGAACGCCGCGACCCTGACCGAGATCGCGGATTTCATCCAATCCAGCCCCGACTGGCCGGGTCAGGCGCAGTTGGAACGCCGCCGGCAGGAAGCCCTGCTCACTGAACCCGACCCGGCGGTTGTCGCTATGCAATGCAACACGCCGCGTCCCACGATGCCGCGCGCGTTGCTGCGCTGCGCGGAGGTTCTGCCCGCAACGGAAGCCGCCGAATTCGCGCGGCAGGCCTGGGTTACCGGCCTTGAGGACCCATCCGCCGAGACAGCATTCCTGCAACGCTGGGGATCGGTCCCGACCCCTGACGACGAATGGGCGCGGTATCAGCAACTGAGTTGGCGCACCCCGGCCGCCGCGGCCCGTCAGGCGACGCGGTTGGACGCGCGCCATAGGGCGACGCTCCCTGCCGCCCAGGTTCTGGCGCAAGCCAAGGCGTTGCGTACCACCGAGAACTACGCCGGTGCCGTCGCCCTGTGGCAGACGGTCGCCCCAGCCGATCCGGACCATGCCAGCACCCTCTGGAATGAGCGTCAGGCACTGATACGGGCGCTGCTCCGGCAGAAGGACGACCGGAACGCTTACGCGCTTGCCGCGGCGCATGGGCAGACCAGCGGAGAACCGCTCGCCGACGCCGAATTCCTGGCCGGTTTCATCGCGCTGCGCCGGTTGAACCAGCCTGCCGACGCGCTGACCCATTTCAAGGCGTTGGCTGCCGCGTCCCCGGCCGCGATCACCCAGGGCCGGGCGCATTACTGGATCGGCCGGACCCTGGCGGCGATGGGCCGCGATCCGAAGCCGGATTACGAGCAGGCCGCCGCCTGGACGACCACGTTCTACGGCCAGCTCGCCGCCATCGCCCTGGGCGACGACGCCGCCGCGCTGCACCGGCGCGTCAACGCGTTGCGCGACCCCGCCTGGACCCGCGACGTCGCCATGAACTTCACAGGCCATGAGGTCGTGCGCGCCGCATCCTGGCTGGTGGCATGGGGCGAGCCTGCCCGCGCCCGCATCTTTCTGGTACGCATGGACGAACTCGCCCCGAACCCGGCGGAACGCGCACTGGCCGCGGAACTCGGCCTGAAGCTCGGCGTGCCCGACGCGGCGGTGTTTGTCGCCCGGCGGATGGGCCGGGACGGGATCGCGCTGCCGGTCGCCGGCTGGCCGATTCCCGTCGATCCACCCGGCGCCCCCGACAAGGCCGCCGCGCTGGCGATCATGCGACAGGAGAGCAGCTTCGACATCGCCGCCGTCTCCCCCTCCGGCGCGCGGGGACTTATGCAGTTGATGCCGCCGACGGCCCGCGCGGTCGGCAAGCAGCTTGGCGTGCCGGTCAACGTGCCTGCCCTGACCGCCGACGCCGCCCAAAACATGCTGCTCGGCACGTCCTATCTGAAGGAGATGCAGGACCGCTTCGGCGGCTCCCTTCCCCTGGCCGCCGCCGCCTACAACGCCGGCCCGCACCGGGTGGATCAATGGCTGGGCGAAAACGGCGATCCCCGCGACAACGCTGTGCCGATGCTGGATTGGCTGGAGCTAATCCCCTACGCGGAGACGCGGAACTACGTGCAGCGCGTGATGGAAAACGTCGTAGTCTACCGAGCACGAACCGGTTCGGCGGCGCCGTCTCTGCTGGCGCAGTGGACGCGTTGAGCCTGAACTGGCCCCGGGTTATCGCCTCGGGTTTCGGCAGCGGTTTGTTCCCGGTGGCGCCGGGGACGGCCGGATCGTTGGCGGCTTTGGTCGTGGGGGCCGGGTTGTTCGCGATTTCCCCGTGGCTGGTCGCGGCGGCGGCTATCGCGGCCTTCTTCGGCGGCATCTGGGCGGTGCGACGAGGAGTGACCGGGGATCCCGGCTGGGTCGTTATCGACGAATTCGCCGGCCAGTGGATCGCGATGCTCGGCATGGGCACGCTGGGTTGGTGGCAATTGGCGGCGGCGTTCGGGCTGTTCCGGCTGTTCGATATCCGGAAGCCGGGACCGGTGGGCTGGGCGGATCGTTGGCATACGCCGGTGGGCGTGATGGCGGACGACCTGTTCGCGGGGGTTCTCGCAGCGGGGGTTTTGTCGGTCGGACGATGGGCCAGTGCGGATTTCTTCAACTGAAAGAAACGAAGGCACGAAGACAATGACCGGAACGACGCCCTTCATGCCTTCGTGCCTTTTAGTTCTAAAACTCGCGGTTGCCGCCAGCCTCGCTTTCCCCGCCCAAGCCGCCTCCCTCCCCGCCGCCGAGTCCCAACACGGCATGGTCGTCTCCGCCCAACATCTCGCGGCCGAGGCCGGGCTGAACATCCTGAAACAAGGCGGCAACGCCATCGATGCCGCCGTTGCCATGGGCTACGCCGAGGCCGTGACCAACCCGTGCTGCGGTAATCTCGGCGGCGGCGGATTTTTGGTTGCCCATCTCGCGGACGGTCGGTCGGTGTTTCTGAATTTCCGGGAGATGGCCCCGGCGGCGGCAAGCGCCGACATGTATCTCGACCCCGCCGGCAACCCGGTGAAATCCGCCAGCCTGATCGGCTGGAAATCCGTCGCCACGCCCGGCACGGTCGCGGGCCTCGACGCCGCGCTGACGAAATACGGCACCATGAGCCGAGCGGCCGTTATGGCGCCGGCGATCGCTCTGGCGCGGGACGGGTTCGTCCTGACGCGCGGCGATACCGACATTCTGGCCAAGGGCACGGCCAAGTTTCAACAGGACCAAGCGGCCGCCGCGATCTTCCTTCGCAAGGACGGCACGCCGTTCGAACCGGGGGAGCGGCTGCACCAACCCGCGCTCGCCGCCACGCTGGCCGCCATCGCCGAACACGGGCCGGCGGCGTTTTATCAGGGCACGATCCCGGCGGGCATCGAAGCTGCCTCCCGCGCCGGAGGCGGCGTCATCGTGGCCGCCGATTTCGCGGCCTATCGCCCAACGGAATCGGCGCCGCTGTCCTGCGAGTACCGCGGCTTCACGGTCCTGTCAGCGCCGCCACCGTCGTCCGGTGGGACGACTTTGTGCGAGATATTAACGATCCTGCGCCCCTACGATTTGCGCGCCGCCGGCTTCGCGTCCGCCAAAACCGTGCATTTCCTGGTTGAGGCCATGCGCCACGCCTACCTGGACCGCAACACGTTCCTGGGAGACCCGGCGTTCGTAAAAACCCCACTGGACTGGCTGCTGTCGGAGCAGCACGCGGCCGATATACGGGCCAAAATCGGCGACCGAGCGACGCCGTCCGCGACATTGCCCCCCGGAACGGCGCCGCACGAACGGCCGGAAACGACGCATTATTCCGTGATCGATTCCAAGGGCAACGCCGTGGCGCTGACCTATACGATCAACGGCCTGTTCGGTGCCGGCGTTGTGGCCCCCGGCGGCGGGTTCCTGCTGAACGACGAGATGGACGATTTTACCGTCAAACCGGGCGCGCCCAACCTGTTCGGCCTGGTGCAGGGCGTCGCCAACGCCATCGCGCCGGGCAAACGGCCGCTGTCGTCGATGACCCCCACCATCGTACTGCGCGACGGCAAGCCGGTACTGGTGCTCGGCTCGCCCGGAGGCTCCCGCATCATCACCATCGTTTTGCAGGTGCTGACGAACATCGTCGATCACGGCATGGCGCCGCAGCAGGCGGTGGACGCGCCGCGCATCCATCACCAATGGCTGCCCGATGTTATCGCCGCCGAACCCTTCGCCCTGTCCGCCGACACGAAAGCGGCGCTGGAGGCGATGGGCTACACGATCCGCGAACAAACCCCTTGGGGCGCCGCGGCGCTGATCGCGGTGGGACCGGTCGCGGCAGAGAAAACGGCCGAAAGCTCCGGCAACGACGCGGCGCTGTCCGGCGGGACTCGGCCGGGTTGGTTGTACGGTGCCAACGATCCGCGCCGTCCGGCGGGCGCCGCGATCGGGTATTAACCGCCCAACCGCCCCAGGAACCCCAGCAGGATCGCGTTGAACAAATCCGGCCGTTCCCAATACGGCGAATGACCCGCCTCTGGCACGATATGAACCTCCGCCTGCTGAATATGCCCCGCCTGCATCCGCAGCAATGACGGCGGCACGTACAGATCGGAATCCCCGGTCGCCAACAGCACCGGCTGGCGGATCGCCTCCAGCAGCGCCCAGGTCGGGGTCGTCCGCAGCACCGGATCGATCCGCTTGCCGGTCATCGCCTGCTCGTCCAGCTCATGCCACGCCGCCAGCCCCACCGGGTTCCCGGCGCGATAAGACGGCGAAAGTTCCTGGAAATCGTGCGGCAGAGACGCGAAGAACGGCGGCCGCAGGCGCTTGTTCACCGCGACGTAATCGGGGTCGGAAATCCCCATCAATGACGAAACGATCGACAGGCTGCGGACCTTGTCCGGGTAGTTGAAGACGTAATCCAGCGCGATGAACCCGCCCTGCGCGCCGCCGACCAGATCGACCGTATCCAGTCCCAGATGCGTCACCAGATGGTGCAGATCGTTCGACACAGTGCCAGGGTCTTCCGCGCAACCACGATCCGACTTGTAATAGCCGCGCCGCGAATAGGCGATCGCGCGATACCCCGCCGCCGCCAGCGCCGGCTGCTGATACACCCAGCCCTCCGCGCTTTGCGTGCCCGCGTGCAGCAGGATCACCGGATGGCCGGTTCCGCCGGTATCCCAGTACCACAGCTTGGTGCCGCGCACGTCCACCCAGCCCTCAGCCGCCGGAGCCTGAGCCGGCACCGGCACATGTTTCCAAATCTCCATCGTCGTCCCCTCCCGCCCGCGTCGTCTCCCCGATACAATGAAACCGAGCCGCCATCCAAGGAGACAAGACGTGCTGCCCGACCAGACGCTCCGCGACGCCGAAACGCTCCTGCAGGCATGCCGGGACCGACATGTCCGTATCGCGGTGGCGGAAAGCTGCACCGGCGGGCTGATCGCGGTGGCGTTGACCGCGATTGCCGGGGCATCGGACGTGTTCGACAGGGGTTTCGTCGTCTATGCCAACGACGCCAAGCACGACATGCTGGGCGTGCCGCTGGCCACGATTGAGCAGCACGGCGCTGTCAGCCCGGAAGTCGCGACGGCGATGGCAGCCGGGGCGCTGGACCGCTCCCGCGCCGGAATCGCGGTATCTGTGACCGGTCTGGCCGGCCCCGGCGGCAGGTCGGCGGACAAACCCATCGGCCTCGTCTGCTTCGGCATCGCGCGACGCGGGCAGCCGCCCATCGCCAGTCAGATCGTGTTCCCGGGCGACCGGACCTCCATCCGAGCGGCGGCGGCGGCGCATGCCATTGCCCTGATCGGGCAGAATCTCTGATTTCCCCTTGCCGCCAAGCGGCCGCGCTGGCACCACCCGGCCAATGACCGATTTGCACCTCCAACGGCTGGACCGCGTGTCGCTGGTCGCCGCCCTGATCACGCCGCTGCTGCTGATGCACGCGCACGGCTTCGCCGAGGCATCGATGGCGGTCGTGGCCGTCACATTCCTCGTCCGCTGCGCCATCACCGGTCAGTGGCGCTGGCTGCGCGAAACCTGGATGATCCTCTCCCTGGTCTGGTGCGCGTGGTTGACGCTCGCCTCTTTGCACCTGCCCGCGCTCGGGCTGGAGGGCGGCGGCACCCGAGCCGTGCTTCAGGCGTTGATGAGCATCCGGTTCCCCCTATTCGCCGCTGCGTTGGCGTTCGGTGCGCCGTCGGACGCCGAAGGACGAATCTGGATGTTCCGCGTCGTCGCGGCCTCGGTCGTCTATATCTGCGTCCACACGGTTTTTCAGTTCTTCTTCGGCGTCAACCTGTATGGCATGCGCCCAGCGTGGGGCGTGCTGCTGACCGGCCCGTTCGGCAGCGCCCGGGCGGCGCCGATCTTGGCACGTCTGATGCTGCCGGCCGTGATTCCGGCGGCCGCCCGTTTCCTGCCGCTGCGGATGCCGCGCCAGCTCTGGGCTTATGCGCTGCTGTTGGGCGGCATGGCCGTCATCGCGATCATCGGCCAGCGCATCCCGGTTCTGCTGGGCGGCGGCGGGTTACTGATCGCAGCACTGCTGATGCCTCGGCTGCGCCCGGCGGTGCTGGCCGCGGCAATCGCCACCGCTTTGCTGATCCCCAGCTTCGCGGTCATCGCCCCCAGCATCTACTTCCGCCTCGTGCCCGACACGCAGCGGATGTTGACCAGCTTCGCGACCACCCGTTACGGCGAACTCTACGCCCGCGCGCTGGAAATCGGCGAACAGCGCCCGATCGTCGGCCTGGGCTTCGACGGCTTCGGCCTCGGCTGCCCGCAGCCCCGCTATTTCCGCCCAAGCTTCGACGGCACGGCGGCGGATGGCGGCGGGACGGATATATGCTGGGTCCACCCGCATAATTTCTATTTCGAGGCGCTGGCGACCGGCGGTTTCCCGGGCGTGACCCTGTTCGCCGCTTTGGCCCTGGCATGGTTGATCCCGCTGGGCCGGGGCCTATGGCGAAACCCGGACCCACTGCGTGTCGGGCTGTTCGCGACGACGCTGGCGCAACTGGTGCCGTTCCAGTCCACCGGCTCCTTCTGGTCGATGCCGATGGGCGGTTGGTTCTATCTTCTGGTCGGATGGGGCCTCGCGGAGGCTCGCGCGCACCGGTCATGAAGGTCGCGGTGGTGCAGCCCTTGCCGGGCATCGGGGATACGATCTGGCACCTGCCGCATATCCGCGCCATCGCTGCCCATGTCGGCGGGCCGGTGACTTTGGTGACCAAACCCCGCTCCGCCGCCGATCAGATTTTCGGCGCCGAGGATACCGTGTCCGACTGCCTGTGGATCGACCGTAACCCGGAAAACCGCCGCGGCCGGGACGAGGGCCTTGGCGCGTTCGGCTTCATCGCCCGCTTGCGGGAACGGTCCTTCGACCGCGTCTATTTGCTGCATCACAGCAAAACCCTGGCCCTGTGGCTCGCGCTGGCGCGCATCCCGGAACGCTTCGGCTACGGCTACGGCGTGCAGAAGCTGTTCCTCAATCGCCGCCCCTTCCTGACGCCAGAGGAACTGCGCGCCCATCCCTTCGCGCAGGCCACACGCTGGCTGCAACGCGCGGGCATCCCGCTGGGCGAAGCCGAACCCATCCTCCCTGTCGCGCCCACCGCGCGGGACGCGGTGCGGGACCGGATGGGCAGTGAGACCTTCGTCGCCATCGGCATCGGCAGCTCGGAACCTTACAAGCAATGGGGTGCCGAGAAATTCGCTGCGCTGACCGAAGCGTTATTGTCTCACGGCTGGCCCCGCGTCGCGCTGATCGGCGGCGGAGCGGAAGCGGACATGGCCGCTGACATAGCCCAGCGCCTCGGCCCGCTGGGTCCGAGGGCAGTGCTCGCGATCCGCTGGAATCTGGGAGAGGTCGCGGCATTATGCGCCGAATCGGCCTTCTACGTCGGCAACGACACCGGGGTGATGAACATCGCCGCCGCGGCCGGCCGGCAGACCTTCGGCATGTTCGGCGCGACCGCCCCGATCTCCCACAGCAGCCGGATCGTCCCCATCCAGCCGCCGGGCGGCTACGACATCGTGCGGGGAACCGGCCTGATCACGGTCGATGCGGTACTAGCGGCTATTCAGGCGGAACGAGGAACGCTCTCGCCCAACGCTTGAGCCGTCTCGGACGCGTGCTTCAGCAAATGGCAATCGATCCATTCCGCGACCAGCCGACGCGCCTCGTCAATCGACGCCTCCGGATGGTGAATCCGGTACAGCGCGGTACAGGCCTGAAACGCCGAAAGATCGTCCGACCCGACCTGACGCAACTCCCGATAAGCCGTCACCACCGCGCGCTCGCATCGCCGGGCGATGTTGATGTCCTGCCGCATGTCGATACCGTTCCCTCAATTGCGAATGATTCTCATATAGACAAGGACCATAAACCTTGGGGCTTTCCGTCGCAAGAGGATCGATCCAGACTGTCGTGAGCGCGTAAAACCGCGTCCCGCACGCGATGCAGGTCCTCGGCGACGAAGGTGCACAAGGCCGCGATTTCCGCCGTCGCGGGAAGCAAATCCGGCACCATCACCGTCATCATCCCGGCCGATGTAGCCGATCGCACGCCGTTGTGCGAATCCTCCAGCGCCAGACACAGCGCCGGCGCGACGCCCAGCCGAGCGGCGGCGGTCAGATAAGGGTCGGGCGCCGGCTTGCTGGCGGCGTAATCCCCCTGCGCGACCACGGTATGAAACCGGTGCGACAGCGCATGCGCGGTCAAATGCCCTCGTGCCGTCTCGGGACGGGATGACGTCGCGATGGCCCGAGGCAGCCCCAGCGCGTCCAATGTATCCAACAACGCCAAAGCCCCCGGCTTCAACGCCACTCCATCCGCCCCAATGCGCAAGGCGTGCCGGTGCCAAGCCGCCCTGAACTCGTCCAGCGGAAAGTCGGGTCCGAGGGCCTGGGTCAACACCGTCTGCACGGTCGGCCACGTACCGCCGACGGTGCGCATGAACACCTCGGTCGTCAGCCCATGACCGCCCTCATGCGACGCGGCGTGGAAGGCTTTCAGATATAAAGCCTCGGTGTCGAACAGCAGTCCGTCCATGTCGAACACGACGGCGGCGGGGGGGCGGGGGAGGATCATGATTCTTTTTCCTTCCGAACCGGGTGAGCGATCAAGCCCGCCGCAGCATGAAATCCCGCCCCAGCAGCTGCATCCCCACGCCCACCAGCGCCAGCGTAATCACCAGCAGAATTCCCCCCAACGCCGCCAAGACCTCGAAATTCCCGGCCTCGCTGAGATCGTAAAGCAGCACCGCCATGGTCCGGGTCCTCGGCCCCACCAGGAAGATCGCCGCCGACAATTCCCGCGTGGCGACGATGAACACGATCAGCCAGCCGCCGAGCAGGCTGCGTTTCAGCAGCGGGATGGTGATGCGGGCGATGGTGCCCAGGCGCCCGAGGCCCAGGATACGCGCGGCCTCCTCCATCTCCGGATGCAGCGTCCCCATGGCCGAGGACGCATTGGCATAGGCGATCGGCAGAAATCGCGCCGTAAACGCCAGAATGATGATCGCAGCGGTGCCGTACAGCGCGAATGGCGGCGCGGCGAAGCTGGCATAAAACCCGATCGCCATCACGATCCCCGGAATAACGAATGGCGCCATCGCCAAGAAGCCCAGAGCGCCCCCGAACCGCACCAGCTTACGCCCGACGATATACGCCACCAGCACCGCCAAAACCGCCGCCAGCGTGGCGGAGGCAGCCGAGAACCACAGCGTATTCCAAATGGAAGACAACGCCGTCTCATGCTCGAACAGCAAGAAACGGTAATTGGCCAGCGTCAGGTTGGCGCCGGTCAGGCCACGGCCCCACGCCCGCGCGAAGGACGCCTCGGCCAGCACCAGTACCGGCATCACAACGGACACCGCCCCCACGAACCCGCACCAGCCCAGCAGCACCCAGCGCCATCCGCCCAGCACGATGGGCCGGCGCTCGCCCCCCTTCCCGGTCTGCGACACGAAGCCACGCCGGTGCAGCATCAACCGCTGCGCACCGACCATGGCCAGAGTGATCGCCAGCAACGGCATCGCGTAGGCGGCTGCGACCTCCACCCGCACGGGGGATTCGAAAAACTGCCACAACTGCGTCGTCGCGGTGTTGATGCGGGCGGGGATGCCGATGATCGCGGGCGTGCCGAACAGGGCCACGCTCTCCAGAAACACCACGATGGCGCCGCCGACGATGGACGGCCACACCAGCGGCAGCGTGACCTTCCACGTCGCGGTCCAGGTGCTGGCGCCCAGAATGTTCGCCGCGTCCTCCATTTCCGAAGACACCAGATCCAGCGCGGATTTCACGAAAATGAAAATCAACGGAAACGCCTGAAATGCCATCACGCAGGCTAGCCCGTGAAACGTGTAAACATTCACCAGTGGATCGGAGGCGCCAGTGACAAACCGCCAAACCTGATTGATCACGCCCGAGTTCGGCCCCGCCAGCAAAATCCAGCCGATGGCGCCCAGATATGGCGGCAGAATGAACGCCCCAAGCACCGTTGCCCAGATCAGCGCTTTCCCCGGCATATCCGTCCGTGAAACCGCCCACGCCATCGGCACCGCGAAGACGGTGGAAATCGCCGCTGTCTCAGTCGCTAACAGCAAGGAATTTACGAGCGAATCCACATACCGCGCCCGCCCATAGGCGGAAACATAGTTCGCGAACGTGAACGCCCCCGCCCGCGTATGCAGGCTGACCAGCAGCAGCTTCACCATCGGAAACGCCACCAGCAGCAGCAAAATACCGATCAGCGCGATCCAGACCAACGTCGCGGGTTCCAGGTTTTTGAGGCGTCTCACTCGCATTTTCCCGTCATGGCGGGCGCAGGCCCGCCACCCACGACTTTTAGCGCCGCGGAAGGCGAATTCGTGGGTGGCAGGCCTGCGCCCGCCATGACGAGCCTAAACATCTGCGCCTCCCGCACTCGGGCTATGCCTTTCACTCAAACCCCGAACACATCCCGCCACCTCTCCTTGATCTCCGGCACCCCCGTCTCGATCGCCGCCGGCGTGGACTGGATCAGCCCCACCTTGTCGAATGGCCGAGCACCTTCGGGCGGCGCGATTTCCGGGCGCAGCGGCATGATGAAGAATTTGCGGGTCACTTCCGCGTAATCGGGCCCCGACGCGAACTCCATGAACAATTTCGCCGTGTTCGGATGCGGCGCGTTCTTCGGTATCGCGCTCGGCGAGTAAACCGCCAGCGTTCCGTCCGTGGGGTAAACGATCCGCAACGGATTGCCGCGGGAGATACTCAGCAACGGCGCCGCCAACGAGACGCCCATGCCGATACTCCGCTCCCCCGCGTTCATCAGCGTCACCGGGTCGTCGGCGGACCGCCCGACCTGCGGCTTGTTATTCTCCAGCTGCTCGAAATACTCCCAGCCATAGAGCTTGCTGAGCACCACGCCCATCACCCCGATGGCCCCGGAATAGCCGGGATGCCCGACGGCGATCTGACCTTTCCAACGCGGATCGAGCAAATCCTTCCAGGATTTCGGCGCCTCGGCCTCCGGCACCTTGGTCGTGTTGTACGCCAGCAAATACAGCCCGATGTAAAATACCTGGAACATATTGTCGGGATCGGGATCGCGCGCGGAGGCGATCATGCCATCCGCATTCTTCGGCCGGTACGGCAGCAGTTTTTCCTCGCGCTTCAGCGAGAGGTAATGCCCGTAATCGGTGGAGCTGAACATGTCGCACTGCGCCACGCCCGCCTGCATATCCTGCGACAGCCGCTGATACGCGACCTGCGACGTGCTGCGGACCACGTTGACCTTGATGCCGGGATAGCGCGCGGTGAACGCCTTGCCCACGGCCTCCCCGGTTTCGGCCTGCAACTGACCGGAATACCAGGTCAGTTCGCCCTCGCGCTTTGCCGCCTCGTACAGTGCCTGCTCATGCGGCAACAAATCTGCCGTCCATCCCAGCCGAGGCAGCAAAACGCTACCGGCCGCACCCGCGATCATCTGGCGTTTGGTCAGCTTCGGCATAGACTGTCCTCCATCGTCGAACGCCTCTTTACCGGACGGACCCGCCGGGGTCACGCAACATCCCAAGGACCCGCCATGCCCCACGCCCACCGCATCGGCATCGATATCGGCCGCAAACTCCGGCTGGAGGACGCCATCGCCTGGGCCGCCGCGCACGACGTCCGTATCATCGACGTCCAGCTCGACACCGGCGACAACGCCTTCACCAAATTCGACGCCCCCCGAGCGCACGCGATCCGCGCGGCCTGCGACAAGCACGACATCCGGCTCGGGTTGCACACGCTGTCCGCCGTCAACGTCGCCGAATACGCGCCCCTGGTCGGCGAAGCCGTCGATGCCTACCTTAAAGCCTACGTCGATGCCGCCGCCCTGCTCGGCGCCGGCTGGATTGTGGTCCATGCCGGTTTCCACTTCACCGACGACATCCCGCTCCGCATGCAAACCGGCCTCGAACGCCTGCGACGCACCGCCGCCTATGCCGAGACCAAAAACGCCCGCATCCTGCTGGAAAACCTCAACAAGGAACCCCCGGACGCGGAAGTCCACTACCTCGCCCACACCGTCGAGGAATGGCGCTGGTACTACGAAAAGATCGACTCCCCCACCTTCGCTTTGTCCTTCACCGCCAACCACGCGCATCTGGTGCCCGAGGGCGTGGAAGGTTTCCTGCGCGCAATCCCGCTGCACCGCGTCGCCGAAGTCCGCCTCGCCGACTGCTTCCGCAACGGCAAGGAGGAACACTTGGCTCCCGGCAAAGGCGACTTCGACTTCCCTGCCCTCTTCGCCGCGCTGGAAAGCCGAGGCTACCAAGGCCACTACACCAACGCGTTCGGGTCGCTCGGCGACATGCTGCGCGGCCGCGACATGTTCGCCGGTATGGCCTGACCGTGCCCCCCGCCGACACCGCCATCCTCCTGCTAGGCGCCCAACGTTCCGGCACCACGTGGCTCGGCAAGATTTTCGACAGCCACCCGGACGTGCTCTACCGGCATGAGCCGGATCATGGGGCGCGCCCTTTACCGTCATCCCCGGGCTCGTCCCGGGGACCAATACCGGCACCCATAGAAAACT
>Ga0214180_1000150_pt1 | contig 27695 bp, 28 predicted proteins | sample TroBogEpilimnion_22_FD_153018 | JGI IMG/M metagenome (GOLD analysis project Ga0214180, IMG submission 153018) | Freshwater microbial communities from Trout Bog Lake, WI - 16OCT2007 epilimnion | ecosystem: Environmental > Aquatic > Freshwater > Lake > Epilimnion/Euphotic zone | place: Trout Bog... | reverse complement strand
CCCGCCTGTCTCGCGGCGATGGCGGCGGCGGGGTGCGCGGTCTCGGCGATTCTGCCGCTGTGGCCCAAGGCCGGCGTGGCCGCGAAACTGACGATCGTGCGGGGCGTTAAAGGCGGCCGAAGCGCGCCGCAATTATTGCCAGGGTTGGTGCTCCACACCCCGGACGGACCGTTTACCGCCGAAGCGGACGCGATTTTGCGAAACGGAGACGCGTTGCCGCTCGGCTGACGCCTATTGGTCCCCGGTATTCGGGTGCCGCAAGTACCAAAGCCGCTCATGCGCGGCGACCAGACTTTCCATATTGCGGCGCCGTGTCCCGTCCGGCGTCAGCGGCCGGCGGGTGAGCATCATTTCCAAAATATGCAGAAGCTGCTCGGCCACTTCGAAATCCGCCTGATCGCAGGCGTGGTGGAAAGCGATCAAAATCTTGTCGGACAGGCGCCGGCTGTAGCGCGGTGCGCCACTCGCCGTTGTCTCCCGACTGAGGTCTTCATCCGTATGGCTCACGCGTAACCCCTATGGTGATCCTGACATGCCACGCACTGGATCGGATTTTCCATCCCGCCCTTGACCGGACTTGGTGCGCGGGGTTGGGCGATGCTTCCCGCTAACCCCCGACACCCTAGCCAGGATGGACAACGCTCCGCAACCCCTTGGAAGTTCACGGTGCCGTGGCTATTCCGCCGGGGTGCCATGCTCCAACCCCACCAGCACCGGCGTCATCGCCGCGAAAGCTTCCTCCCACGTCCCGATGGTCGAGGCCTTGCTGTACTCCGTCGCCCGGTTTTCGAAGAAATTGGCGTGTTCGACCGCGTTCAGCATCTCATCCAGCCAGGGCAGGGGGTTCTTTTCCACCTTGTAGATTTGGTTCAGGCCGAGTTCGATCAGCCGGCGGTCGGCGATGTAGCGGATATAGGCTTTGACCTCGGCGGCCGACAGACCCTCGATCTGCCCCTGTTCGAACGCGAGATCGATGAAGGCATCCTCGTGGTTCACGATCGTGGCGCAGGAGATGTAGATGTCGCGCTTCAGCTCCTCGGTCCAGATGTCCGGGTTTTCCTGCACGAAAGTGCGGAACAGCTTGATGATCGATTGGCAGTGCAGCGATTCGTCGCGGACGGACCATGTGACGATCTGCCCCATGCCCTTCATTTTTCCGAACCGTGGAAAGTTCAGAAGAATCGCGAAGGACGCGAATAGCTGAAGGCCCTCGGTGAAGGCGCCGAACGCGGCCAGGGTGCGGGCGATCTCATGCCGCGACTCCATCGTGAAGCCGTGCATGTAGTCGTACTTGTCCTTCATCTCCTTGTACTTGAGGAAGGCTTGGTACTCGATCTCAGGCATGCCGATGGTGTCCAGCAGATGGCTGTACGCGGCGATGTGGACGGTTTCGATGTTGGAGAACGCCGACAGCATCATCAGCACTTCGGTCGGTTTGAACACCTGCGCGTAGTGCTTCATGTAGCAATTGTTCACCTCGACGTCCGCCTGGGTGAAAAAGCGGAAAATCTGCGTCAGCAGATTACGCTCCCCGTCGCTCAGATTGCGGTGCCAGTCCTTCACATCGTCCGCCAGCGGCACTTCCTCCGGCAGCCAGTGGACGCGCTGCTGCATCAGCCAGGCGTCGTAGGCCCAAGGGTAGCGGAAAGGCTTGTAGACGGGGTTTTCCGTAAGCAGGTCGAACCGGACGGGATGTTCATCCGCTGTTGGTTGTTGGCCGGCCATGCTGGGAGGGCTCCGTATCGTTCTGGGGCGGGAATCGGTGGGGGTGTCCAGGTATAGTGTGTCGGCTGCGTGACGGACGCAAGCGATGGTATCGCCGATCGGCGAAAATCGTTCCGGCCGAGCGCTTGCGTCCCGTAATCTGGCATTCGTATGAAAATCGGTCCCGCGGCGCGTATTGTCATATGTCCGTAATGGCAATCGGTTCGTGTCCCGGCCAAATTCCCGGCCGAAAAACAAGGGGATGACGCATGTCGGATACCGCGATTCACGCGCCGCACCACCCGGCGCACCACCACACGCACCACACCGGACGGCCGAACCTGGACGGAGGCACCCATTTCGCCGCCATCGTCATCTTTCTGGCCCTGCTGGTGATCGGCATCGGTTTCACTCTGCACGGCCTGTCCACCGATATCGATGCCGCCGGCACGCCGCCGCTCGCCATCGCGGTCTTCATCATGCTCGGCCTGGCGTTGCTGATCGCCCTGGGGTTCGAGTTTGTGAACGGCTTCCACGACACCGCTAACGCGGTCGCGACCGTTATCTACACCCATAGCCTTCAGCCGCAGGTGGCCGTGGTCTGGTCCGGCGTGTTCAACTTTCTGGGCGTGCTGACCTCCTCCGGTGCGGTGGCCTTCGCCATCGTCAGCCTGCTGCCGGTGGAGCTGATCCTGCAAGTCGGACAGGGCGCCGGCTTCGCGATGATCTTCGCGCTGCTGATCGCCGCCATCGTGTGGAACATCGGGACCTGGGCGCTGGGCCTGCCGGCGTCGTCGTCCCACACGCTGGTCGGTTCGATCATCGGTGTCGGCATCGCCAACCAACTGATGGCCGATGCGGGCACCGCGACATCGGGCGTCGATTGGTCGCAGGCGGCGGGCGTGTTCCGCGCGCTGCTGATCAGTCCGCTGGTCGGCTTTGTCTGCTCCGCCCTGATGCTGCTGGCGCTGAAGGCGCTGGTGAAGGACCGCCGCCTGTATCACGCGCCGGACACCAAGGCGCCGCCGCCGGTGTGGATCCGCGGCCTGCTGATCTTGACCTGCACGGGCGTGTCGTTCGCGCATGGCTCGAACGACGGTCAGAAGGGCATGGGCCTGATCATGCTGATCCTGATCGGTGCGCTGCCGACCGCGTACGCGCTGAACCGAGCGGTGCCGGACAGCGAAGTGCCGGCGTTCATGACGGCGAGCCAGCAGGTCCGCGCGGTGTTCGAGGCTCGGGCCAGCGGCACGACCATTGCCGCGGACGCCGCCAAATCGAAGGCCGCCGATGCGCTGACGTTGCGCAAGTTCGACGAACCCGCGACCTTCGCGGCGATGGCGTCCCTGGTGGGCAACATCGGCGACGAGGTCGGGAAATACGGCAGCCTCGCCCGGGTCCCGGTCGCGGCGGTCGAGAACGTCCGCAATGAGATGTTCATTGTGTCCGAGGCTGTGCGCCTGATGCAAAAGCAGGGCGTGTCGTTCAGTGCCGCCGAACAGGCCAGCCTGAAGGCCTACAAGGGCGAGTTGGACGCCAGCACCAAGTTCATCCCGACCTGGGTGAAGGTCGCGGTCGCCATCGCGCTGGGTATGGGCACGATGGTCGGCTGGAAGCGGATCGTGATTACGGTGGGCGAGAAGATCGGCAAGACGCACATGACCTACGGTCAGGGCGCCGCCGCCGAGATGGTCGCCGCGCTGACGATCGGTGCGGCCGACGTGTTCGGTCTACCGGTGTCCACGACCCACGTGCTGTCGAGCGGTGTGGCTGGCACGATGGCCGCGAGCGGCGCGGGCCTGCAATGGAGAACGGTGCGCAGCATGGTCATGGCATGGGTCCTGACCCTGCCGGCCGCGATGCTGCTGGCGGGGAGCTTGTACTTCACGCTGCGCCAGATGATGTGATCTTTCCACCGTCCGGTGGGTAACACGATGGCCGTCCCGGGGGTGCTCGGGGCGGCCATTTCGTTGTGAGGGTACGTCGAAATAGGATCAAGGTATCGGATCGATACCGATATTTCCTTCGCTCGAGAGCGGAGCATGATGCGCGCAGTATTCGTTGGACCCTTTGTGCATACTCGGTGGCCCTTCGCGTCCTTTGTGGTAAAAAACGCGGACCAGCCACACCCAAGGACCTGACCCCATGATCACCCCGGAAGGCGCTAAAAACATCTCCTTCGTCGGCCACACCGACCAAGGCGGCCGAGGCGACGGCGTCCAGGTCATGGTCGACCGCGGCTACGCCTATATCGGCACCCGCGTGTCCCGGGGCATCATGGTTACCGACGTCCGCGACCCCCGGAACCCGAAGCCCGTCAACTTCGCCCCAATCCACCCGAACTCCTGGTGCATGCACCTGCAAACCGCGGAAAACATGCTGCTGTGCATCGAGGAACTGGACCTCAAGGCGCTGCTGTCGATCAAGGATTATTATTCCGGCTCCAATCAGGTGGATTCGTCCCGCTACGGCAAGCGGGGCGAGGATTTTTCGGCCGGCATGCGCGTTTACGACACAACCGACCCCGCCAATCCGCGCCCGATCGGGTTCATGGAGGTGGAAGGCCTCGGCCTGCACCGCATCTGGTGGACCGGTGGGCGCTATGCCTATGCCTCGGCGCTGCTGAACGGGTTCACGGACCACATCTTCATCGTCATCGATATGGCCGACCCGACGAAACCGAAGGAGTGCGGCCGCTGGTGGATCCCCGGCATGCACGCGGCGGGTGGGGAGACGCCGTATTGGAAAGGCCGTTGGGCGCTGCATCACGCGGTGGTCCAGGACGACATCGCCTACGCCTCCTGGCGCGACGGCGGGCTGACCATTCTGGATGTGTCGGACAAGACCGCGCCGAAATTGATATCTCATCGGGTCTGGTCCCCGCCCTTCGGCGGCGGCACCCACAGCGCCTTGCCGCTGCACGACCGCAACCTGCTGGTCGTCGCCGATGAGGCAACGATGAACATCGATCAGGAGCAGATGAAGCGCACCTGGGTGTTCGATATCCGGGAAAAGTCCAACCCGATTTCGATCTCCACCTTCCCGACGCCGTCGGATCAGGATTATGTCGCGCTGGGCGGCCAGTTCGGCCCGCATAATCTGCACGAAAACCGTCCGGGATCGTTCCAGTCCTCGACCACGATCTTCGCGACATGGCAGAGCGCCGGGGTGCGCGTGTTCGACATCGCCGATCCGTATCGGCCCGTCGAAACCAGCTATTTCGTGCCGCCGCAGCCGACGAAATGGATGGAACCGTTGCGCGGACGGGCAAAGATGCGGCACACGGCGGATTTGTTCGTGGCGAAGGACGGGTTGATGTACGTTACGGATTACGATGCCGGTCTGTATATTTTGCAGTGGAACGGAGCTTGATCATGCCTCTGGTGCAAGCGGACCGCCTGGAAATCCAGGTGCTGGTGGACAACGTCACCGACAGCCTTTCCTCCACGCCGCCGTGGGTCACGCGGGAGTGGGTGGCACTGCAACGCCGTGGCATGCGGCTGACCACCGGCGGCTCCCTCTGCTGCGCCAATCACGGGCTGTCTCTGGTGATCACCGCGCATGGCCCCAACGGGCCGCGCACGATGCTGTTCGATGGCGGGCCGGTCGATTACGCCGTGGAACGGAACGGTGTCCGTCTGGGCATCGACTTCGGCGCCATCGACGCGGCGATGCTGTCGCACGGCCATTGGGATCATGCCGGCGGCATCCCCAGCGCGCTCAGGATGATCAGAGCCGCCAACGGCGCTAAAGATGTGCCGCTGTATTTGCATCCCGGTATGTTTTTCGAGCGCGCCGGCCGTCAATCCGATGGCGGCGTCCTGCCGCAGGACCGCGTACCCAACCCGAAACAATGGCGGGATTTCGGGGCCGATCCGGTCGTCACCGATCAGCCGATGACATGTCTGGACGACCTGTTCTACGTCAGTGGCGAAATCCCGCGCCTCACCGCCTACGAAAAAGGTTTGGCCGGGCAGGTCCGCCGGATCGCCGACGATGCCCCGTGGGAACCCGATCCGTTGATGATGGATGAGCGTTTTCTGGCCGTCCATGTGAAGGACAAGGGGCTGGTGGTGTTCAGCGCCTGCTCCCACGCCGGCATTGTGAACGTGCTGCATCACGCTCGGGCCTGTTTTCCCGGTGTGAAACTGCATGCCGCGATGGGCGGGTTTCATCTGGCAGGCCCAACCGAGGCCGCCATTCCCGAGACGGTGCGGGATCTCGGTCAATTCGGCCTGGATTTCATCATCCCGGCGCATTGCACGGGATGGCGCGCGGTCAACGCACTGGAACGCGCGTTCGGAGAAGCCGTCGTCATTCCGGCGGCCGTCGGAAAAGGGTTCGCCCTGTAACCTTGAGCCAAACCCCCATCCGACGCACACTCCCGCCATCGACACGGAGGGAACCCCATGAAAATCGGCTTTATCGGTCTCGGCATGATGGGCAAAGGCATGGCCGCCAATCTGCAGAAGGCGGGCCACGAACTGCATGTTCACGACCTCACGCGGCAGGCGGCGTCGTCGCATCTGGCGAACGGCGCCGTCTGGGCCGAAAGCCCCAAGGCGCTGGCAGCGGAATGCCCCGTGATCTTCACCTCGCTCCCTACCCCCGCCGACGTGCGCGCGGTCGGCACCGGAGAGAACGGGTTGATCGAGGGATTCAAACCCGGCTCCGCCTGGTTCGATCTGTCCACCAACGCCGTGGACGTGGTCCGCGATCTTGCCGCGATCTTCAAGGAAAAGGGTGTCGATTTCCTCGATGCCCCCGTCAGCGGCGGACCGCGCGGCGCGGCGTCCGGCAAGCTCGCGATCTGGGTCGGCGGCGACAAGGCGGCGTTCGACAAATACCATGGCGCGCTGTCCGACATGGGCGATCAGGCCCGCTATATCGGCGCGATCGGCGCCGGCACCATCGCCAAGCTGGTGCATAACTCCGCCTCCGCCGCCATCGCGGTCGTGCTGTCGGAAGTCATGACCATGGGCGTCAAGGCCGGGGTGGAGCCGCTGCAACTGTTCGAAGCCGTCCGCCAGGGCGCCGCCGGTCGCGCCCGCACCTTCGACCGGCTGTCCGGCCAGTTTTTGACGGGCGTGTACGATCCGCCGGACTTCGCGCTGCGTCTGATCCACAAGGATGTCTCGCTCGCCTGCCAGCTCGGCCGCGAAAACAACGTGCCTATGCGGCTGGTCAACATGGCGCATCAGGAACTGACCGAGGCGCTGAACCGCGGTTGGGGCCATCGCGACAGCCGCGTCGGCGCGCTGCTGCAACAGGAACGCGCGGGCATCGAGCCGATCAAGGTCGATCCCGCTCGTATCAAGGCCGTCATGGACGCGGACAACAAGTAACAACACGCCAACCCCGCCACGCCCCGTCATGGTCGGGCCTGACCCGACCATCTTTATCCTGTTGGCCTGAGATGGTCGGGTCAGGCCCGACCATGACGATATTTTAATCAAGGAGACCACCATGCAACTCGGCGCTTCCCTGCCGGTCGGCGACGTCGGCACCGGCCCGACCGTCGTGCGCGACTATGCCCAAACCCTCGAAGGTATGGGTTTCGACTACATCCAGGCCCCAGACCATGTGCTTGGCGGCAATCCCGCCGGCCATAAGGACAAGGCCCGCGTCGGCACGTCCGTCACCGCGTACCATGACCCGTTCGTGCTGTTCAGCTTCATCGCCGGCTGCACGCAGAAAATCGGCTTCGCGCCGGGCGTGCTGATCCTGGCGCAGCGCCAAGCCGTGCTGGTGGCGAAACAGGCCGCCAGCCTGGACGAACTGTCGAACGGCCGCCTGCGTCTCGGCATCGGTGTCGGCTGGAACGAGCTGGAATTCACCGGCCTGAACGAAAATTTCAAAAACCGCGGCAAGCGGTCCGAGGAGCAGGTGCAGGTGATGCAAGCCCTCTGGGCCAACGATCACGTGGATTTCAAAGGGAAATACCACACGATCGACGACTCAGGCATCAACCCGAGGCCGAAATCCGGCCGCGTGCCGGTCTGGTTCGGCGGCCACGTGGACGCGACGCTGGAGCGCACGGCGAAATGGGGCGACGGCTGGATGCCGCTGGCCTACCCGGCCGACGACAGTGCCCTGAAGGCGTTCGACAAGCTGCGCGGTCTGGTCGCGGCCGCTGGCCGCAGCATGGACGATGTCGGGATCGAGGTGTGGGTGTCCCTCGGCAGCGACGATCCGGCGCAATGGCGCAAGGACGTGGCGTTCTGGAAGGCCGCGGGCGTGACGCATGTCACGGCTCACACGACCTACGCCAGCGGCCACCACAAGCGCATCGCCGGCAAGACGGCGGCGGAGCATCTGGCGGCGATCGCGAAGTTCCAGAAGGCCGTCGGCGATCTGCTGTAACGGCAGGCCGCAACCGTTCGTGGCCCACGATCCGCCGCGCGGGTCGTGGGCAGCGATCAGGTGGCGCGCGATCCCTGAAAATCGATCGTTGCCGCGCTGCCAGGCTTCGGCAGGCCGATGACGGCGTGCCGCACCACCGGAAGCCCCAGCACGGCCGCCAACGCGATCAATGCGAAGCAGATGCGGCGGAAGGTTTCGGGGCTGGCCAGCCCGAACATGCGCATGCCCAGTGCCGTGCTGGCCATGTAAGCGGGACCGGTCGCCAGCGACAGCAGCGCGACATCCCAGTTGAACAATCCGGTCATCGTATAGGCGATGGCCGCGTAAAGGTCGGACCCCGCCAGGAACAGCACCATGTTCGCCCGCACCCGTTCGGCGGCGGCGACGCTGCCCAGCCAGTAGGCGATGGCCGGGGCGCCGCCGATCCCGGCGGACCCGCTCAGGAAACCGGATATCATGCCCACTCCGGCGGTCACCGCCGGACGAGGTGCGCCGGTATAGCGCCGTCCCGTTGCCAGCAATGCCACCAGCGCCAGAATGACACCGGAAATACCCCAGCGAAGCGTCGTTTGATCGATCCATACAAGCGCGAGCGTGCCCGCCGGGACCGCGATCATCGCCCCCAGGCTCATGATCAGCACGGATCGGCGATCCGCGTGCCGCCAAGCCGTCGGCAGCATGGGCGCGGCGCCGATGCCGTCGATGACCAGCAGCACCGGCACCGCCAGCGCCGGCCCGACGGCGGCGCTGGCCAGAGGGATGAAAATCAGCGCCGACCCGAAGCCCGAGAAGCCGCGGGCCAGACCGGCGATGAATGCGATGGCGGCGAGAAACGCAACGACAAGCCAGGGATGGCCGGCGATCAATCCGTCACCGCGGCGTAGACCAGATCGCGGAACAGCAGGCGATAATGCTCGCGCTGCACCGGCGCCTGGATCATCAACACGCCGTATAGCCGCTCCGCCGGGTCGACCCAGAAGGATGTGCCGGCGGCGCCGGACCAGTAGTAATTGCCGACCGATCCCGGGAACGGCGCCATGCCGGCGGCGGTGCGCACCGCGAAGCCGAGGCCGAACCCGTGGCCGGGCGGCAGCAGATCGGGGTTGGACGGGATGTCCCCGAGGTGGTCGGACGTCATCAGCTCGATGGTTTTGCGGCCGAGCAGACGGGTGCCGTTGAGGTGGCCGTTGTTGAGCAGCATGGTGCAGAAGCGGGCGTAGTCCATGGATGTGCCGACCAGCCCGCCGCCGCCGGACTCGAACAACGCCGTGCGCTTCACGTCCAGCAACGCGACATCCGCACCGCCTTCCGGGTCCTTGGCGAAGGGTTCGGCGACGCGGCCGTGGTCTTTCTCGGGCACCGTAAACGCGGTGTCGGTCATGCCTAGCGGGGTCAGGATGCGGTCGGTCAGGAAGGCGCCGAGCGTCTGGCCGGAGATGACCTCCACGAGGCGGCCGAGCACGTCGATCGAGCGGGAGTATTCCCAGTGAGTGCCGGGCTGATGCAGCAGCGGTAGCGACGCCAGGGTGTTGGCCTGATCCTCATTGGTCTGACGCAGGCGGGAGACTTTGGCGTCGATGTAAGCCTTGTGGATAGGTGTCGTGCCGCGGAACTCGTAGGTCAGGCCGGAGGTGTGGCGCAGGAGGTCCTGCACCGTGATGGGACGGTCGATGTCGGTGCGGGCAAGCATGTCGCCGCTGAAGACGCCGACCATTGTCTCGGCGAACGCCGGAATGTACTTGGAGATGGGGTCGCTGAGCAGCACGCGCCCTTCTTCCCACAGCATCATGACCGCGACCGAGACGATCGGTTTGGTCATCGAATAGATGCGGAAGATGGAGTTCGTGGTCATCGGCGCGCCGTCGGCGGGGGATTGGACGCCGAACGCCTCGTGATAGGCGATCTTGCCGTGGCGAGCGATCAGCGCGACGGCACCGGGGACATGGCCGGAGGCGACGCGGTCTTTCAGGGCGGCGGACAGGCGGGCCAGGGCGGCCGGGTTCAGGCCGACGTCTTCGGGTTTCGCGGTGGGAAGGGCGGTCATGGACGGTTCCTTTCGGTTTTCTTACCCGTCATGGTCGGGCCTGACCCGACCACCTCGTTCCAATGGGCCTGAGGTGGTCGGGTCAGGCCCGACCATGACGATGGGGGGTTACACGGTAAACTGCTCGACGATAATCCGTTCCGACAACCCCTGATCCGGGTCGAACAGCACGGTCACCGCGACGCTGCGGTCCTCGCTGACGGCGACCGAGGCGATGTCGCGGACTTCGGTGAAATCGGCCACGGCGGCGGTGGGGCGCTTGTCGGTTTCCAGGGCTTCGAACAGCACCTCGGCGGTGCTGGGCAGCAGCGCGCCGCGCCAGCGTCTCGGGCGGAAGGCGGAGATCGGGGTTAGCGGGAGCAAGTTGGCGGACAGAGGCACGATCGGGCCGTGGGCGGACAGGTTGTAGGCGGTGGACCCGGCGGGGGTGGAAATCAGCACGCCGTCGCAGGACAGTTCCGCCAGCCGCACCCTTCCGTCGATGGTGATGCGAATTTTCGATGCTTGGCGCAGTTGCCGCAGCAGACTGACCTCATTGAACGCCAGCGCTTCCTCGACCGATCCCGTCACCGTCACCGCGTGCATGCGCAGCGGGTGCAGCACCGCCGCCTGCGCTCGGCCGATGCGCGCCAGCAGATCGTCCTCGCTGAACGTGTTCATCAGGAACCCGACGGAGCCGCGGTTCATGCCGTAGACCGGCTTGTTCCACTCCAGCGACTTATGGATGGTTTCCAGCATGAACCCGTCGCCGCCCAGCGGCACGATGACGTCGGCCTGCTGCATGGTGCAGTTGCCGTACAGCGACACCAGCCGGTTGCGGGCATCGGTGGCGAGCGGGGTCGGCGCGGCCTCGAACGCGATGCGCCCGTGGGTGAACTGGCGGGCCGGCCCGACCGGCAATCCGGTGGCGGAGAGGCTCACACCCGTTTCCGGTGCTCGAGCACGGGCATGTCGCGGCGGATGCGGGCGGTGACCTTTTGGTCCAAACGAGCGGTGGCCCAGCCGGTGCCGTCGGAGACCTGGGCGACAACGTGGCCCCAGGGATCGACGACCATGGAGTGGCCGTAGGTGAAGCGTGCGTCGCCCTTGCCTTCCAGATGTTTGCCGTAGGTTGCCGGAGCCGCCATCCAGCATTGGGTTTCGATGGCTCGGCCCTTCAGTAGCGGTTCCCAATGGTCCTTGCCGGTCGCCAGGGTGAAGGCGGACGGGAGGAAAATCAGTTCGGCGCCTTGGTTGCGCAGTTCCCAGAACAGGTCGGGGAAGCGGATGTCGTAGCAGATGGCGCAGCCGACTTTGACGCCGTTGGCCTCATACGTGACGATTTCATCCCCCGCGCCGTAGGCGTTGGATTCCCGGTAGCCGGTGCCGTCGGGGCCGACGATGTCGAACAGATGCATCTTGCGGTAGCGCGCCAGCTCGGTGCCGTCCGGGTTGAACACGACCGTGGTGTTGAACAGTTTCTCCGGCCCCTGCTCGATGATCGAGCCACCGTGGACGTGGACTTTGGCGGCGCGGGCGGTTTCGCGCAGGAACTCGTAAGCGGGGCCACCGGGTTCGTTCGATCCCTTGGCCGGCAGCAGTTCCGCGTTGGCGGTGCGGGTGGAGCGGTCGCCGCCCAGCGAGTCCCAGACTTCGGGGAGGGAGATGATGTCGGGCTTGTCCTCGGCCACCGCGCCCTCGATCAGGCGGCGGGCCTGGGCGATGTTTTCGTCCTTGTTGGCGCCGGGATTCATCTGCACCACGGTGACGCGCATGGTGGGGGTCTCCTGAGAATTCTGGGGCAGAGAGAAGCGTATTGGGGGGATTGTGGCAACCGGTGGGGGTGTTGTGATAGGGTTACTGCCTGTCACCGAGGAGTTTCATCCGATGCAACAGCGCCCCATCCTGGCCGCCACCATGGGCGACCCCGCCGGTATCGGCCCGGAAATCTGCGTGCGCGCGCTGCTGTCCGAGGAGGTCCGGTCGATTTCTCGCTCCTTCGTCATCGGCGATGCCCGGATTTTGGCGAAAGCGCTGGATGCCTGCGGGTTGACCGCGACGCTGAACCGCATCGCCGGACCCGAGGATATCGCCGACAAGCCCGGCGTTATCGACGTGCTGCATCAGGAAACTGCCGATCCCGCCGTCCTGCGCATCGGGAAGGTGCAGGCGCTGGGCGGGGAGGCCGCCTATGCCGCGATCCGGGAATCCATCGATCTGTCGATGTCCGGCCGCGTGGCCGGCGTGGTGACGGCGCCGATCAACAAGGAATCCCTCCAGGCCGCGAAAATACCGTTCATCGGCCACACCGAAATGTTCGCCGAACACACCGGCGCGAAGGAGGAGATGACGATGTTCACCATCTCTGGCCTGAAAATCTTCTTCCTGACCCGGCACGTGTCTTTGGCTCGGGCTTGCCAGTTGATGACCGAGCCTCTGGTGGCGAAGGGGATCGCGAGCTGCATGAAGGCGCTCGGCCAGCTCGGCTACGACCAGCCGCATCTCGCGGTCGCGGCCCTGAACCCGCACGGCGGCGAGGACGGTATGTTCGGGCGGGAGGAAATCGAGGCGATCAAACCCGCCATCGTGGCCGCGCGTGCCAAGGGGATGAAAGTCAGCGGCCCAGTGCCGGCGGATTCCGTGTTCCATATGGCTCGGATCGGCCGCTTCGACGCGGTGCTGTCGCTGTATCACGATCAGGGCCACATCGCCGCGAAGATGATGGATTTCGAGAAGACCGTCAGCGTGACGTTGGGGCTGCCGGTGCTGCGGACAAGCGTCGATCACGGCACGGCGTTCGATATCGCCGGGACGGGGAAAGCAAGTGCGGTCAGCATGATCGAGGCGATCAAGGTCGCGGCGGAGTATGTCGTGCGGGGCGTGCGGTTGGGGGATGAGGTGGCGAAGGCGGCGGAGTGAGCGTCGGCCAGGAGGTTGATGAGGAATCCAAATGTGAGAGTCAGATCGAAGCAAGCTAACGAGATTAACTTGGTCGAGCGCCTGCTTGGGCAACTCGGCATTATACCTGACGGCCACTTGATGCCGAGGGATCGCCCAGATGTCGTTATGCATGTAGGAGGGCATTGGATCGGTATCGAGGTTACAGTTCTGCACCCTGACGCTTCAACGTCAAATCGTGGAAGTCCGTTGCGATGTCAAGAAGAGTGCAGCACCCGTAATCCGTCGACGCCCGTGGTTGGTATGTTCATCACCGCCGATCCTTCGCCAGCATTAAACGACATCATTCGCGACAAGGTTTGCAAGGCTATGACGTACCAGCGCCCGGAAGGGGGAAAGCTGTGGCTACTTGTCGCGTGCGCAATTCCGGGGATAGGACGGGGTGGGTCCACGTACGTGCTTCCGGGGAGACTGGCCGACGTTCTGCCGAACAGTTCAAGCGTGTTAAAGAATTCGCGTTTTGCGCGAGTGTATGTGCATGCCATCATGAACAACGAAGTTTGGGAGTGGACGCAAGATTCAGATTGGGTTCAATTGTCAGAGGGTCAAGCCTCGACAGCTCGAACCTCACGACCGTACTCATCTGCCGATGACGTCGATGATATGAAGTATACCGAAGCGTTGCTCCAGACGCAGTGCAACGACGAGACTGTCTTGGATGCACAAATACAAAAAGCGTTGGCCGACATTCGGCAGCCCGTAAAATAAAACTTGAATCATGGGCATTCTGCGAGATGTGCTAAAGCGCGTCACGCCGCCGCCCGCATCCACGTCCCGTCGTTCCGCAACTGCAAATCCCGCGTCTTCGCAAACCCATGCTCCAGGTCGTCGATCTCCTGCAAGAGATCGACGACCTTCACCGCCATCGCATGCCCGCCGGCCTTCAGGGCGTAAAACATCCGCAGCGCGCTATCTGCCGCCCCGGGGATCGGCTTGTCGGGCTCCGCCTCCCAACGAGCGACGGAACCGCGGCGCTGACGGAGCACGCGGGCCAGGCCTTCCTGGGAGACTTTCATCATTCCGCGCAGGAACCGGATTTCCTGCCCCCGCAGCGGATGCGCGTCGCCGATGATATCCAGAGCAACCCGCTCGTGCAGCCGGCGCGCGTCTTCGATCGACACGCCAGGGCCATGGTCCGTTTCATGCAGCGCGTATCCGTTGAGCAGATACACGTAATCCAGGCCGCAGCCGGTGTAGTGGTATCCGTCCGTCATGACAGCCAATCCATCCATTCCACGGTTTTGACGAAAAGCGAGTCTTTGTCGGTCGCGATCAGGGTCACGACACCGGCTTCTCGCGTGCCGGGCATACGCTTGACCACGATGACCTTCCATTCCCGAGCATTTTCTCGTGTCGGGCGTTCGGAGACCGCGCCGGTCTCCAGGATCCAATAGATATCTTCGGTCGTGAACGACAATCCGCCGAAACGCTCGTTGACCCGTTGCAGGGCGTGGGTCCCAATGATGACGTTGCGTGTGTCCTGGACGCGCTCCCGGATCACGCGCTCCGCTTCGTCGGTCCGAAGGTTATCCCAGCGAATAGGCCGGCGAGGGGCCGGAGGCACGCCCATGATCGCATTTCCGATGCTTGTCATGTACCAATATGGTACATGATTTGCTGTCGGTCAATGCCGTTGTGCCGCGAACCCTAGATTGGCCAGCCCTCGGCTTGCATGTCCTGGTCGGTCATGGCGGCGAACGTCGCAGAGTCGAATGTTCCCGTCCAATTCCAATCGCCCAGTGTTCGGACAATTGCTGCCCGTTTTCCATCGCCCGTGACGATGGCGTCGGTTTTCGATCCGGGCAGCAGGTCGTCCGATTCCACTGGTGCCGGGTCCTACGCCAACGTCAGCGGTAACCCCTCCAGGTCCTCCGCCCGTTCGACCTTGATCAGCACGGCGTAGCCCTTCTTGTCGGGGTCGCGGTCCTTTTCCGGCTGCACCAACCGGCGCCACACTTCGTCGTAGACGGGGCCGGAGCGGTGGACGATCGCGGTGCCGTAGAAGCGGGCGATGCCGCCTTTCGGCAACACGCCGTCGGCGCGGAGCTGCGGCTTGCGGAAATAGACCGTCAGCTTGCTGCCGTCGGTCAGATTGCCGGCGGTCGCGCCCTTGCCGCGTTCCCAACTCGCGAGGTGGTTGTCGTCGTAAACCATAATCCCGCCGCGCGGGGTGATCTGGGCGTAGCCGTTGGGCAGCGCGCTGCCGAGCAGACAGACGTTGTCGGGGAAGGCGGTGTCGATGTGGGCTTGGAGGGTTTTCGGGATCGTTGCCATAGCCGTGATTCCTTATACGAAGATTTCGCCGAGGCGTTTTATGGAATCGAGCGTCTTCTCCACCGGCAGCCCTGGCCACTGGCAGCGCATGACGAAATGGTTCACGCCGAGGATTTCGTTGTAGCGCGCGATTTCTTCCTTCACCTTGACCTTGTCGCCGATGATGAATTTATCGCGGGCGTAATCCTCGAACCCCATTTCGATTTTGCGGCCTTCGAAGCCCCAGGACGCGTAGGCGGCGTATTTGTATTGCAGGGGTTCGCGGCACTCCTCGTGCGCGGTGGCGTTGTTCGCGCCGACGTAACATTCCACCATGATCGGGAAATCGGTCGCGGTGCGGCCGAATTCCGTCAGCGCGGATTTGTAGGTTTTCATCAGGGGTTCCGACCGCGACAGCCCGTTGCTGTTCACGATGATCCAGGCGTCGCCGATCCGAGCGGCTCGGCGGACGGCGGGGTCGGAGGAACCGCCGATGTATAAGGGCGGCCCGCCGGGACGTACCGGTTTCACACCGATGCCGGCGTCGTTGACGGTGTAGAAGCGGCCTTTATGGGTGACGCGATCCTCGGTCCACAGGCGTTTCATCAGGCCGATGGCTTCGTTGAAGCGCGGCGCCCGTTCTGTCAGCGGAATGCCGAACGCGTCGAATTCCGGCTGGCGGTAGCCCAGCCCGAGGCCCAACACGTAATTCCCGCCGGTCAGCACGTCCAACGTGGCGGCTTCTTCGGCCACGTGCATCGGGTTCAGCGGCGGGAGAATGAGAATATTCGGCCCGATCGTCATGCCCTGGGCGTGCGCGGCGACGTAGCCCATCAGCGGTGCGATCTGCAGCATTTGCATCGGGTGCGTCAGCCAATGATGCGGAAACCACAGGGATGAAAATCCGGCGTCGCGCGCCGTTTTCACCTGCGTGACGATTTCCGGAATGCGGTCGGCGACGTTGGTGCCTTCCGGGAACTGGGTGTTGACCATCAATCCGACGCGCATGTCATTTCGCTCCTGCTTGCATGGCCCGCCAGACGCGTTCGCTGGTCAAGGGCATTTCCAAGTCCTTCACGCCGTGGTCGCGCAGCGCGTCCAGGACGGCGTTCACCACGACCGGCAGGGCGCCGACCGTGCCGGCCTCGCCCGCGCCTTTGGCGCCCAGAGGGTTCAGCGCTGTCGGGACCGGGTTGCTGACGATCTTGATGTCGCAGGTCGTATCGGCGCGCGGCATGGCGTAATCCATGAAACTGCCTGACAGGAGCTGGCCGTTTTCCGGATCGTAGGCGACCTGTTCCATCAGCGCCTGACCGAGGCCCTGCGCGACGCCGCCATGGATTTGCCCTTTCAGGCCGGTGGGGTTCATGACGGTCCCGACATCGTCGGACACTGCATATTTTAGCACTTCCACGGCACCGGTATCCGGGTCGACTTCGACCTCGCAGACGTGGCAGCCATTGGGATAGGTGTCCTGTTTCGGCGTAAAAGTGCCGGTTTCGTAAAGGCCCGGCTCCATCCCTGGTGGCAGGCGGGCGGGCTGGAACGCGGCTATGGCGACGGCCTTGATGGTGACAGCTTTGTCGGTGCCGACGACCGTGAAATTACCGTCCTTGAATTCCAGGTCGGTCTCCGCCGCTTCCAGCAGATGCGCCGCGATCTTGCGGGCTTTGACCAGGATTTTCCCGGCGGCGACCGTCAGTGCCGATCCGCCGATGACGGTCGAGCGCGAACCCATCGTGCCGATCCCGAACGCCACGCGATCGGTATCTCCATCGATATATTGCGTCTCGTAGGGATCAAGGCCCAGCTTCTCGTTGACGATCTGTTTGAACATCGTCTCGTGGCCCTGGCCCTGGTTTTTGCTGCCCATCAGCACCATGGCGGAACCGCCGGGATTGAAACGGATTTCGGCGAATTCCAGACCGGGAGAGGCCGCGCGTTCGATCGCGTTGACGATGCCGATGCCGCGGAGCTTGCCGCGCTGGGCCGATTCCGCTTTGCGCGCCGGGTAGCCGTTCCAGTCCGCCAGTTCCAAGGCGCCGTCCATGCCTTTTTCGAACGCGCCGCAGTCGTAATTGACTCCGAACGCGTTGCGATAGGGCATCGCGCTTTCCGGGATCAGGTTGCGACGGCGCAGATCGACGCGGTCGATGCCGAGCTGAGCGGCGGCGGTGTCGATGATGCGCTCGATGACGTAGGTGGCCTCGGGCCGGCCGGCGCCGCGATAGGGGGCGGTGGGGTTGCTGTTGGAGAAGGCGATGTTCACGTGCGTGTACGCAGCCGGGAAGGCATAGGTGCCGGCCAGGGTGGATACGTTGCTGAACGTGGACAGCAGATTGCGTTCGGCGGAGATATAGGCGCCGACGTTGCACAGCGTATCGACCCGCAGGCCGAGGAATTTTCCGTTTGCGTCCAGCGCCAAAGTCGCATCGCAGATATTGTCGCGGGCGTGTTCGTCGGACTGGATCGCTTCGGATCGCGACGACGTCCATTTCACTGGGCGGCCGATCTTGCGCGCGGCGTACATCGTCAGCCGGTGTTCGACGTATTGCCAGCCCTTGGTGCCGAACCCGCCGCCGACATCGCCGGCGATGACACGGATTTTGCTCTCGGGGATTTTGAAGATGTTGCGCGCCAGAGCATCCCGCACGCGGTGCGGATACTGCACGTCGGCGTACAGCGTATACCGTTCCTCGCCGGGATCGTAGACGCCGATGGCGCCGCGGGTTTCCATGAATTGCGCGTAGACGCGGCTGATAACGATACGCTGTTTGACGACATGCGCGGCGCTGGCGATGGCGGCGTCGGTCGCGGCTTTGTTCCCCATCTCATAGATATGCGACAGGTTGCCGGGGCAGTCCGGCCAGACGGCGGGGGCGTCAGGCTCCAGGATACGCGCGGTGTCGGTGACCGAGGGCAGGATTTCGTAATCCACCGCCACCAGTTCAGCCGCGTCGCGCGCCTGTGCCAGGGTTTCGGCGACGATCATCGCCACGGGATCGCCGACGTAACGCACGAACCCGCGCGCCAGCCCGGGATGCGGCACGTAAAACAACGGGGAACCGTCGGGGCGCTTGCGCGGCAGGTTCACCCGCATGGTGCCGAGGCCGTCGGCTTTCAGATCGGCCTCGGTAAACACCGCCAGCACGCCGGGTGCCTGCAAAGCGGCCGCGGTGTCGATCGACACAATACGGGCATGCGCGTGCGGGGACCGCAGCATCGCCGCGTGCGCCTGCCCCGGCAGGTTCACGTCGTTGATGAAGCGACCCTGGCCGCGCAGCAGGCGCGGATCCTCGAAGCGGGCGACGGGTTGGCCGATACCGTATTTAGACATGGGGCGGAACATCCAAACGAACGACAATACCTTGCAGGTCCGGCGACAGCGCCGGATAGCGCTGCATCACCAGCGGGTCGTGGCCGGGTACGATCAGCTCCGGCGACGCCGCGTGCGCGCGCAACGTATCGAACGCATCCAGCATGTCGCCGACGTTGTAAGCGGTGGAGAATGGCCGATATGTCTCGAAATTTTCGTAGAAATGCGTCACGTCCGACGCCAGAACCACGACACCGCGCGCGGTGTTCACCGTGGCGAACTGCAACCCGACCGAATGCCCGCCGGTCGGCACGATATCGATTCCCGGCACCACGTTCGCGGGACCGTTATGGTAGCGCACACGCCCATCGAAATTCAGCCGCACGATGCCGCAGACGTCATCCGGCTCAAAGCTTTTCGCCAGTTGCCGGTGACGCATGTGGCGGCCGACGGCGTAGTGCATCTCCGGTTCCTGAAGATGGAACTGCGCCACCGGGAATTTGTCGAAATTGCCGACGTGATCGTAGTGCATATGCGTTAGGATCACGTCCTTCACGGTCGCCGGATCGACGCCCACCAGGGCCAGCGACTCAATCGGGCAGCGTTCCAGTTTCCGCCCCCGCTTCCCGCCGCGTTCCTCCGTAAACCCGATATCGATCACCACCGCTCGGTTTTCGTTCTTCGCCACCCAAACGAAATAATCCATCGGCATCGGCCCGTCGTGCGGATCGCCACCGATGAAATGTTCGGCGCGATGGGCCGGCCGCGTGGCATAGTGGATGGCGAAGAGTTCGTATTGTTCGGTCATCGCTTGGCATCCATCAGGTCGGGCATGACTTTGCGGGTAAACAGATCGACGGAGGCCAGGGATTCCTCCCCGGTCATGTCGCCGAAGGCGAAACGGCACAGCAGGTAGTTCAAGCCGGCCTCATCCACCGTCTTTTGCAGGAACGCACGCACCTTTTCCGGTGTGCCGGCAATCGCTCGTCCCTGTGCCTCGGCTTCTTCGAATGTCGGCGGGAAGACCGCGTGGGCGGAGGGCATCTGGTTGTGCTTGATCCACAGTTTCAGGAACGACTCGCGCCATTTGCCGTACCCGTGGCGGGCGATTTCCAGCGCTTCCTTGTCGGTTTCCGCGACGACGACGTGCCGTCCGGTGCCCATCAGCGGCACATCGGCGGGATCGTTGCCCTGCGTTTCCCATTCGTCTCGATACGCATCCGTCAGCGCCCGCATGCCGGCACCGCCGAGGTTGCCGACGATGTTCACCCGATGCTTTACCGCCCAGGGAATCGCCTCCTTCCGGCCGAGGCCGTACCACAGCGGCGGGTGCGGGGTTTGATACGGGGTCATTTCCATCGGTACCGCGTCGTAGCGATAATGTTCGCCGTGGAATGTCAATTCCGGCTGCGTCATGCCGCGCAGCAGAATTTCCAGCGCTTCGGCGTACATGCCCGGCGTTTTCTCCGGATCCAGCCCGTAATACCGCAGTTCGATCGGGGAAATGCCGCGCCCGACGCCCAGCATCAGCCGCCCCTTGCTGAGCTGATCGAGCATGCAGATTTCTTCCAGCAGTTTGATCGGGTGGTACAGCGGCAGCAGATACACCAGCGCACCCATGCGCAGATTTGTCGTGCGCTGGGCGACGGACGCCAGCCAAACGCCGGGGGAGGGAGCCACACCGAGCGGCGTCGCATGGTGTTCGGCGACGTGATACCCGTAGAAGCCTGCCTTGTCGTAGGCTTCGACGAGTTTCAGTCGTTCCTCGAAGAACTGGTCCAGCGGCGCTTGGCCGCGATCCATATGGTCGAATACGCCGAGTTTCATGTTGCTTTCGTCCCCCAACCGTCATGGTCGGGCTTGACCCGACCACCTTTATCCCATTGGCCTGAGATGGTCGGGTCAGGCCCGACCATGACGTGCTTGTACGAACCTATTCCGCCGCCAGCCGGAAATCCACCGGGCGTACGGCGTCGCGCATCCCTTCGTCGTAGGCCGCCTGCCAGTCGGTTTGCGCGGACAGAAGCTCCCCGCTGCGCACGCGTTGGTACATCAGCGGATCGTCCACGCCCGGCGGCACGACCTCGCGGTCCTGCAACGCGCGCGCGGCCATCAGCAGGCGGCGGCGGGTGCGGGTGATCATTTGGTCCGATGGAGCCAGATGCTCGAAGGAATGATCGACGATCTCCCCCATGCTTTCGGTGATCGCCTGATCCTGCATCGCGATGAAGTCGATCCCGGTGTAGACCGTGTTGTTTCGCTGCGCTTCCCGGTCGATGAGATAATCGTTCGATGCGTTCTGCACCGGGCGGTAGCGGCCATACCAGTCGGTGCTGTTCGGCTGGTACTGCAGCACTGGCACCGCGCCCGGCACCGGGCTGCCGTCCTTCAGCGCCATCGACCGAGACGCCTTGGTCCAGACCATCGAAACGAACATCGTGTGCGTATCGTCCATCGGCACCCAGGCGCGCGCGATCAGCCGGTCGCCGAATGTCCCCTGCGGAATCCAGGTCCAGAACGGCAGGCCGAAATGGGCGAACCGCCAATAGGTTTGCGCGTTCTCCGCCGGCCGTTGGGCGCAATACATCGTGCCCCAATCGGTATCGGCGACCTGAAATTCCGGGGCCCTGTGCAGCACTTGGTATTTCAGGAAATCGCCGTCTTTCACATCGTCCGGCTGGACGCTGCCGACATGCAGCCAGCTAAAGTGGGAGGTATCGATGTCGCCCTCCAGCGCCTGCAACCAATTGCATTCGCGCTGGATGAACTGGATGGAGATTTCGTCTTCCGGCAACAAAGACGCCTCGATAGCGGGCATCGGCGGGGCCTGCTCGCGGGCGCCCATGTAGACCCAAATCAGGCCGGCGCGTTCGGTGACCTTGTAGGCTTTCGCGTGCACCTTATGTTTGAAATCCTGGTGCGGCGGGATGTTCGCCATTTCCGTGCAATTGCCGTCGGCGTCGAATTTCCAGCCATGATAGACGCAGCGGATGCCGCCTTCCTCATTGCGTCCGAAAAACAGCGATGCGCAGCGGTGCGGGCAGCGGTGATCCATGACGCCGACCCTGCCGTTGCTGTCGCGGAAGGCGATCAGCTTCTCGCCCAGCAGCATCAGCCGCAGCGGGTCGCCATCGGCGGTCACTTCGGACGAACGGGCGGCGGGGATCCAGTATTCGCGCATCAGCGCGCCCATGGGCGTACCTGGGCCTACCTGGGTGAGAATGACGGACTCGGCGGGCGTGGTCATGACATCTCCTCCTATTTCGATTAGGCGGAGATGTGGCCCCCCGCCTTCTTCCAGGCCGCGATCCCACCATGAATATGGCACGCGGTCGAGAGGCCGGCGTCCTGCGCCGCCTGCACCGCCATCGCCGATCGTTCGCCGAACGCACAGTAGAACAGCAGGCGTTTGCTCCCGGCGAGTTCGTGCAGGATGCCGCCGATGCCGATATTCTCCTGCAAGTCGGTGTAGGGGGCGTGCAGCGCGCCAGGGATGCTGCCGTGGCGCTGGCGTTCGGCGCGTTCGCGCAGGTCGATCAGCGCGATGTCGTGCCCGCCGATCAGGGTTTGGGCGGCTTCGGCAGTGACGGCCCAGCCGCGGCGGGCGACTTCCTCCTGGTGCAGGCCCTGGTGCATGTTGGCGGGAACGGCGACGTCCATCATCTTGGGGTTCGACAGGTTCAACCCGTTCATCAACGCGACGTAGGCTTCCATGGAGTCGACCTGGAGGCGCGGGTTGTAGCGCTTTTCCTCGCCGATCGTGCTGACGGTGTCGCCCTTGTAGTCGTGCGCCGGGAAGACCAAGGTTTCGTCGGGCAGTTTCAGCAGCCGGTTGAAGATGGAGTCGTATTGGGCCTTGGCGCACCCGTTCTGGAAATCGGTGCGGCCGGTGCCGCGAATCAGCAGCGTGTCGCCGGTGAAGACGCGGTCGTTCATCAGAAAACTGTAGGAATCGTCGGTGTGGCCGGGGGTGTAGAGCACGTCCAGCGACAGGCCTTCGATCGTCAGCCGGTCGCCCTCCGCGATGCGCATGGACACGACATCGACGCCGGACTGTTCGCCCATGACCGTGATGCAATGCGTCCGATCCCGCAGCGCGCCCAGGCCGGTGATGTGATCGGCATGCAGATGCGTATCGACCGCCTTGACCAGTTTCAGATCGAGTTCGCGCATCAGTTGGAGGTAGCGATCGACCTTTTCGAGCACGGGATCGACGATCATCGCCTCCCCGCCGCGGCGGGACGCCAGGAGGTAGGTGTAGGTGCCCGATGTCGCGTCGAAGAGCTGTCGGAAGATCATGTTTTCCTCCAGGTGGCCTGTGGGAGATATTTTATCCTCCGATAGTGCCAGTATACAACGTTTATCTTTTGCCCAAGAGCGGCGACAATCGCCTCTTTCGGTGCTATATCGGGGGCCATGATGGAGGGTACCGATGGCCGACATCGACGTTGAACCGACCGTCCGTTCGGCAAGTGGCGGGCATATGCTGTCCGACGAGGAAATCATGCGCCGCAGCCGCGCCGCCCTGGCGGACCGCCGCGCTCGGGGTGAGATCATGACGTACCACCTCGACGGTTGGGTCGTGCGGGAGTTCCCGGGTCAACGGATTGTGCGGCTCTGCCGGGAGGAAGACTTTCGGGCGGAGGATCATCCGTACCCGTCATGTCCCGGCTGATCGTTTACGCCGGCCCGAATGGGTCCGGTAAAAGCACGACACGGGATATCGCGGGCGACCCGGTCGATGTTGTGATCGACCCCGACCGGATCGCGCGGGGACTGACGCTTGCCAACCAGGCGATGGCGGATATCGAGGCGGGACGGGAAGCCGTTCGCCTGTTCAATCAGGCTTTGGCCGATGGTCTGTCGGTCTCCCTTGAGACGACGCTGACCGGCAGCTCGATCCTCCGGCGGATGCGGCAGGCCAAGGCTGCCGGCTTCGAGGTTTCTCTATTTTACGTCGCCTTGATGAGCGCGGACGATAACATCGCCCGTGTCGCGGCGAGGGTGGCGAATGGCGGTCATCATATTCCGTCGGACACGATCATCCGGCGTGTCGCGGCCAGTCAGGAGAATTTACCGGCTGCGCTGACAATTGCCGATTACAGCAAGGTTTTCGATAATTCCGGGCCGGAACTGACGCATTTGCTGACGGTCGAGCATGGCTGCATCCTGCTCGAGGCCGCTGCTTTGCCGCAATGGTTGGCGCTGCGCATGCCCTCGATCCGGCAGGCGCTCCGGACGGAACGAAGATAAGAGAAACCGGATGCCGGTTACTCCGCCACCCCCTCAGACCTGATCGAAATCCACCACGACCCTCGGGGTTAACGGCCGAGCCTGACAGGTCAGAACGAAGCCGGCGGCGACTTCCCAGGGTTCGAGGGAGTAGTTGACAGCCATCTCCACCTCGCCCTCCGTCACCTTCGCGCGGCAAGTGCAGCACATGCCGCCTTTGCAGGAGAACGGCAGGTTCCGCCCCGCTCGTATGGCGGCGTCGATCACCGCTTCCCCTTCGGCGACGGGGATGTCGAAGCGGCTGCCCTCATGGATCGCCGTGACCAGGAAGGCGGGCGGGGCGTCGGCGGGCAGGGGGGCACGCTGGGTAACGGCTCCGGCTGCCGGTTCGAACCGTTCGACATGCACATGCGGCACGCCGAGGCCGCGCAGAACCGGGGGCAGGTCCTCGATCATCGGCAGGGGGCCGCATACGAACGCATGATCGACCGGCGGCAGCATCGGCGCCAAAGCGCGGAGCTTGGCCGCGTCCAGATGGCCGTTCAGGACCGGCACGTCCTGTTCCTCCCGAGACAGCACGTGGAAGACCGACAGGCGGGACAGATACCGGTCCTTCAGGTCCTCGATCTCCGCCCGGAACATGATGCTGCCGGTGGAGCGGTTGCCGTAGAACAGGAAAAAGCGGCTGTCGGGTTCCGCCGCCAGCAGCGTCTTGATCAGCGACAGGACCGGCGTGATGCCCGATCCGGCGACGAAGCCGGCGTAGGTGCGTGCCACCCCTGGCTCCGGCGCCACACCGAACCGGCCGTCCGGCGTCATAACGGACACGACATCGCCAACCGCCAGCGTCTGGCAGGCCCAGTTGGAGAACAGCCCACCGTCGACCCGTTTGATCCCGACCGTCAGACCCGGCTCGTCCGGGGCGGAGCATAGCGAGTACGACCGCCGCACATCCTGGCCGTCGATCGTCGCCCGCAGGGTCAGGTATTGGCCCGGCACGAAGCGATAGGCATCGCGCAGGTCGTCCGGGACCGCGAACGTCGCCACGACGGCATCGGCGGTGTCGCGGTGCAAAGCGGCGACGCGCAGGGGATGAAAAGGCATGGCGACGATCTCGCACCGGCCGCGTCCCGGCACAAGGGAGATTGAACACGGTGCTCGCATATGGCCAATTTCGGCCCTTTCCCGTCATGGCCGGGCCTGACCCGGCCATCTCAGGCCGGTGGGTCTCACACGAACAATCCTGCGTCTTCATCGGTGCTTAAAATCGTGGGAGATGGCCGGGTCAGGCCCGGCCATGACGAGAAAGCGCCATATGCGGGCACGCTGGGAGATTAAAAGGCGGCAATGTCGGAAACGTTGGGCCGGCGCGGGTGTCACACCGTTGGAACCGCCGTGCCATCCCGGTGCGGCTCCATCAGGAGATACGCTCATGAAGACCTTGTTGCTCGCCGCCGCCGTTCTGTCGCTGGGTCTCGCCACCGCGCGGGCCGAGACGAAGCAGGACGCCATGCCGGACAAGATGGCGCCGCACGACACCATGAAGGGCGACACCATGAAAGCCGACGCCATGAAGGGCGACACGATGAAGGGCGATACGATGGCCAAAGGCGGCGATGCGATGCCGATGAAGGACGCCCCGCCGAAGAAGTAACGGCTATGGCCGCTCTCCCTCATCGGTCCTGGACCATGGGGGAGGGAGGTCCTGTTATCCCCCCTCCAACGCCGCCGCGATACTCCCACGCCGCCGCCATGTCCGCACCCACACCGTCAAACACAAAGCCGCGCCGCACAGCACGGGAATCTGCAGCCCCACGACCTCCGACGCCGCCCCATAAATCAACGCCCCCATCGCCGGCGCCGCGCGCGTGATCATCCCCCACAGGCTCAGCACCCGCCCGACCATCAGCGGCGAGCACGAGCTCTGCAGCAGCGTCTGGATCGAAATCCCGTGCATCGTCGTCGCCATCCCCATCGCGGCGATGCAGACAACCCCCACCGGAAAGTAATGAGTCGCCACGAAGCACGCCGTCGCCCCCGCCAGCGCCAGCCCGCACAGCAGCGCCAGCCGGGTCAGCCCCTGCAGCCGGCCCCGGATCGCGACATAGGACCCGCCGACCAAAGCCGCCGCGCCCATGGCGCTGGCCAGAGTCGCCAACCCCTCCGCCCCGCGGCCGAACAAATCCTCCACATACGGCGGCAGCATTTCCGGCACCGCGCGCAGCAGCATGCCCATGGTCGCGGCGAACAGCATGATCGGGCCGATGCCCTTGTGGCGGGTGACGTAGCGCACGCCCTCGATCGCGTCCTGTAGCACGCTGCCGGTGGAGCGTTGGGACCGCCGGATCGCCGGGTCCAAATCCAGCATCATCATCGTAAAGCTGGCGTACAGAAACGCCACACAGTTCACCGCGATCGACGGCACCACGCCCCAGGCCGCGATCATCGGCCCCGAAATCGCCGGGCCGACAAACCGAGCGAGATTGTATGTCAGGGAGTTCAGCGCGACGGCGCCAGGCAGGAACTGGCGCGGCACCAGCCCGGGAATAAGGCACTGCCGCGCCGGCTGCGCGAACGTCTCCGCCGCGCCGTTGCAGAACGTCAGGACCGCCATGAACTCGATCCTGATCCACCCGGTCAGCACCAGCACCACCAGCGCCGCCGCCTGCGCCGCGGCTATGAACTGGGAGATCATCGTCAAATGCACCCGGTCCATCCGGTCCGCGACCGCCCCCGCAATCGGGGACACGACCACCGACGGCACCAGATTGCAGAACGCGATCACCGCCACCCACATGACGGAGTGTGTCAGTTGCCACGCCAGCCAGTCGGTCGCGATGCGCTGAATCCACGACCCCGTCCAGCACACCACGCTGCCCGAGTAGAAGATGCGCGCATTGCGCTGGGCGAAGACGCCCTTGACCGCGGAAAGACTGGCCACCGGCCTGTTAGCGGGCAGCCGGCGACGGTTCGGCTTCTCCCCCGTGCCGCACGCAATCCTGGATCATGTTGTCGCGCGCGAAAATATGCCCGAGCTGCTGCGTATTGTCGCCGGGCGCATAGTTGCTGGAGTATGGCGTGCCGTTGTTGCCCATCTGGTTGTTGTAGATGTCGCCGCGGTGCTGGGTGTCGTAGACCCGGTCGGCGGCGACGCGGCACGCATCCTCCAACCGCGGATCGCCGCGTCTGGCGCGCTCGGCGCAGCCGGCCAGGGCCAGAACGGACAGCAGAACGGCGGCGGTACGGATCATACTCTCAAGCTCCCAGTCGTGGTCTTGTATCGGATGGCGCGGGCAGGGCGAAGCCCGCGACGTAGCGATCGAGGCGGGTGCGGAAGCCGGCTTCGTCGAAGCGGGCGTCGCGCGTCAAAGGAATCGTGGCGGCGGTGCGCAGAAGCGCGGGATGCAGGTCGGCGCCGCCGCGGTCAAGCTTGAACAGCGGCCGTGCCCAGGCGGCATGCGCCAAAAGCTCGATCAGCGCCAGCAGCCGCAGGCACAGCGACATCCCGTGGCTGGTGCCGATCCCCACGGCGCCGTCGATGGCCGCGACCCAGCAGGCCGCATCGGGGTCGGCGAGCGCGAGGTCGGTGTGCGTCCCGTCCGGCCGGTTGAACCGGAACCCCCGCACCACGCCCCATCGCTGCCCGAGCGCGGCGCGGCGGGCGGTGTGCCAGGCGAGTTCGAGGTCGCGCTTGCCCACCGGGGGCAATGCCTCGGGCGGCACGGCGACCAGATAGGTGACCGATCCGTCGGGACTGGTTCCGACACGGATGGGGGAGGGCTGCTCTCGCGCGTCCATGGGCGGCAGGATGGACCTGCCGGGCGTTGGACGCCAGTGCGCTGTCGC
>Ga0214180_1000146_pt1 | contig 28137 bp, 24 predicted proteins | sample TroBogEpilimnion_22_FD_153018 | JGI IMG/M metagenome (GOLD analysis project Ga0214180, IMG submission 153018) | Freshwater microbial communities from Trout Bog Lake, WI - 16OCT2007 epilimnion | ecosystem: Environmental > Aquatic > Freshwater > Lake > Epilimnion/Euphotic zone | place: Trout Bog... | reverse complement strand
TGGGTGGCCGAGGTGATGGGCGCGCAGACGTTGTTCGATGCGCCGGCGCCGGCGACTGTGCGGCCCGAGGGGTGGCCGCCGACGCGATATGAGGCCAAGGCTTTGGCCGCCGGACGGAAGCCGCTCTACTGGACGTTCACGCGGCGGTAGACCGGTTTCGACAAAACGCCCCCTCCCCTCGCGGGGCGACTGTTGTCGGACAAATTCGAAACGATTGCCGGTTACCTATCGGCGGACGAAACTTCCATGACTACCCACGAACGCCGGCCCGCGCCTTGGCGGCCCTTCGGTATTTGTCCGCAGATTACAATGCGCTCTGCGACTTGGCCTGGGGACTCTGTCGGGTCGCTCGAGTGCACACACACCCATGTCCACCGCGTGCGTTCATCGGCCTCCAATCGCGCCGCCGCGTTCACATGCGATGGATCGCCGCCAGCACCCGATCCGGAGTCATGGGAAGATCCCGCACACGGACACCGATCGCATCGAACACCGCATTGGCGATCGCAGCGGCCGTTGGACCGGCAACGGCCTCCCCCACGCCCAGCGACGGTTGGTCCGGCCGGTCGATGACGATCGTCTCCACGGCGGGGGCTTCGCTGAAGCGCAGGATCGGATAGGTATCCCAGGATCGCGACTCGATGCGGGTCCGGTCGAACCGCACCATTTCCTTCATCGCGAAGCTCATGGCCTGAACCACGCCGCCTTCCACCTGATTGGCGACGCCATCCGGATTGATCGTTCGGCCGCAATCGACGGCCGCGACGACCCGCGTGACCCGGATCGTCTCCCCGGCTTCCACCTCGGCGACCACCGCCGCGTAGCTGGCCTCATTGCTGTAACGCGCGAACCCCATGCCCATGCCACGCGACCCGTCCCGCACCCGGCCCGCGCGCAGTTCGGCTCGATCGCGCGCTGCCTCGATCACCGCGATGGCCCGTGCGTCGGATAAATGCCGGAGCCGCAGTTCGACCGGATCGAGCTCGGCCGCATGCGCCAGCTCGTCCATGAAACATTCGATCGCGAACGTATTCAGGAAGGCGCCGATCGCGCGCAAGGTCCCGGTGCGTATGGGCAGCCGGTCGAGCACATGATGCACAACGCTTCGGTTGGCGAAATCGTACAGCGGCAATGCGTTCCGCTGACTGGCCGGCTTTCCCCCCGGCAACGAGTCGATGCCGGGGGGCTGCGCGAACGCCGGGTCGATGTGCCACGCCGCCAGCAGCGATGGGCTGTCCTGCAGGCCCGGCCGCGCGATGTGCGGGTTGCTCCACAGCTCATGCCGCCAGGCGGAAATACGCCCGGTCTCGTCGGTGGCGCCTTCCATCGCGACCGCCATCGCGGGCCCGTAGGGCGACCAGCTCAGATTGTCCTCGTGCGACCATTGCAGCCGGACGGCATGCCCCTCGACCGCCCGCGCGAGCAGCACCGCGTCGAGTGCGGCGTCGTCCGCGCCATTGTGCCCGTAACACCCCGCGCCCTGCACGTGGTGGATGACGATGGCGTCGGGCGCGATGCCGAGCGTCGCGGCGATATCTTTGCGGGTCGGGTGGATGGATTGGCTTTGGCTCCACACTTCGATCATGCCGTCCCCCGCGCGCGCGACCGCGCAGGGCGGCCCGACCGACGCATGGGCCAGGAACGGACGCGAGTAGGCGGCCTGGATTGTCCCGGCGGCAGGACGGGTCATGTCGCCGGCCTCGCTCAATACCAGGGTTCGGGACGGCAACGCGCGCAGATAGGCCGGCATGGTCTCGACATCCGGCAGGTCGGCGGTTTCGCGCCACGTCACGGACTTGGCGAGTGCCGCGGCGGCGGCGACCGCCTGCTCCTCCCGTTCGGCGACGACGCCGATGAAGCGTCCATTGCGCACCACGGCGCGCACGCCCGGCATGGCCTGGACCCGCGTGGGGTCGAACGTCACGATCTCCGCGCGATAGGACGGCGGCCGGACGACCCGACCATGCAACATGCCGGGAAGGTCGAGGTCGTGTACATAGACGCCCTTACCCATTACCTTGTCCGGCAGATCCAGGCGCGGCAGCGGTTTGCCGACGAGCGTCAGTTGGTCCGGCGGCTTCGGGCTTGCCCGCCCATCGGCATCGCGCGTGAGGTCGACGTCGTCGCGGAGTTCCCAATACGTCAGGCTCTCATTGCTCGCGCGCCGGGCGATGGTGCCGTCGCGGACAATGAGTTCGTCCAGGTTCGCGCCCAGCTGTTGGGCCGCCGCCTCCAGGAAGGCGAGGCGCACCTCGGCGCAGGCCTGCCGCAAGGCACCGCCGCTCTGGGATGTGGAGGTGCTGCCGGCCGTAACACCCTCATTCGGACTGCGAACGGTGTCGGCGGCGATCATGCGGATGCGTGCGTAATCGACATCCAGCTCCTCCGCCGCGATTTGCGCCAGCGCGGAGACGATGCCCTGCCCGATCTCGACCTTGCCGGTGCGCACCTCCACCGTGCCGTCGGGACCGATCGCGACCCACCGGTCGAGGCGGCGGTTGTTCGCGAGGCTTGGGGGGAGGGTCATGCCACGCGCTCCCGGGGTTCGGCCATCTGCTGGCTCGCGCGGCGGATCGCGCGCCGGATGCGATCGTAGGCCCCGCAACGGCAAAGATGGAGGTCCAGTCCGGCGGCGATTTCGGCGTCGGTGGGGGCCGGATTCCGCTTCAGAAGCGCCGCCGCCCCCATGATGAAACCGGGGAGACAATAGCCGCACTGGCCCGCCTGTTCCTCGATGAAGGCCATCTGCAACGGGTGCGGCGCGTCATCGCTGCCGAGCCCCTCGATCGTCGTGACGGTCTTGCCCTCGGCCGCCGACAGCGGCGTGGAGCAGGACTGAACGGCATGTCCATCCAGCAATACGGTGCAGCATCCGCACAGACCCTCGCCGCAGCCGAACCGGTTGCCTTTCAGGTTCAGGTCGTTACGGAGAATGTAAATCAGAGGCGTGTCAGCCGAGGCCGCGACCTCATGCTCCGTGCCATTGACGGTCAACCCGATGCTTTTGCTCAACGACGGACACTCCCCAGTGTTTCACGCACGCCGCACGTTCCAGAAGACCGGAAAGGACGCGGACACAATGTCGCGAATGTCGGACCGCATCGCCGCCGGCTGGAACATCTGGCCCACCGGCAGGAACGTCACAACCTCCAGCGCTCGGGCCTGCACTTGGCGCGCGATCTGTTTCTGCGCCTCGACGTCCGGGGCATCGAACCAGGCGTCGCGCAGTTCCTCCAACCGAGCATCGGTGGGCCAGCCGAACCAGGCTTTCGTGCCGGTCCCGCGCATCGGCAAATAGCTTCCGGGGCCCGAGGCGGTGAAGCCGCTAGCCATCGAAACGAACGCGCTCCAGCCGCCTTTATCCGGCGGGCCTTGATTGGCGCGCTTTTGCGTCATCGAGCTCCAGTCCATGATCTGGTAATCCACGACCAGACCGGCGCTTTCGAACATCTGCCGGGCAATCTGGCTCATTTGCGAGTAGGCTGCCTGATCGCTCGGCGCCATCAGCACGACCGGCTCCCCCTTGTAACCCGCTTCGGCCAACAGACGGCGGGCGAGGGCGGGGTCGCGTTTAGAGGTCAGGGCCTCCATGCCCGCATCGTTTGCCATCGGCATCGTCGAGGTGAAATAACCCGTCGGAAATTTGCCGTATTCGGCCTGCTCGCCGACCACGGATTCGATGAAGGCCTTTTGGTCCAACACCGGCAGCAACGCCCGCCGCACACCCGGATTATTGAACGGCGCCTGCAAGTGATTGATCGCGAGGAAGTAGGTCACGCCGTTCGGATCGTTGACTTTGACCGTCACGCCCGGCGATTTCTTCAGCATGGGGATCAGGTCGATCATCGGCTGTTCGATCCAATCGACCTCCCCCTTTTGCAAGGCAGCGGCAGCCGTCGCGGGATCGGGCTGCACGATCCACTCGACACGCTCGAAATTCGCGAACTTCCCACCGGCGTAAACGCTGGGTTTGCCCTGACGCGGCTGGTATTTGTCGAATCGCGCATACGCCGCCCCCACACCGGCCACCCAATCCTGGGCCAGAAACCGATAGGGACCGGAACCGGTGGGGTCCTTGATCTGCTCCGACGCCGGTGTACTTGCCACCCGCTCGGGCATCATGAAACATTGCCGAGCACCGAGGCCGTAGAGCATAAGGCCGAAGGGCTTTTTCAGCCGAATACGGAACGACCGATCGTCGATCGCGACGATTTCGTCGGTCTGCGACAGGATTTTCTGGCCGAACGTGTCGCGCACGGCCCACCGCTGGACCGATTTAACGCAGTCGCGGGCAAGCACCCTCTCTCCGTCGTGGAACGTCAGCCCATCGCGCAAATGGAACGTCCAGGTCAGCTTGTCGGCCGACAACTCGTAGCCCGCGCACATCTGCGGCTGGATGTCGTTGTTTTCGTCGATCCCGAACAGCGTGTCGTAGACCATGTAGGAGTGGATGTAGACGATGATCGACGACGTCCACACGGGATCGAGCGACATCAGGTTCGACTGCGGGATGTAGCGCAAAGGCCGCGTCCCGGCCGCGAGGGCAGGCGTGGCCAGCAAGGGCGCTGAGGCGAGCAAGGTTCTGCGGCGCACGATTTGTCCTCCCGTTGTTCGCGCTATTGGGACACAACCGCCGCCGTCTCGCCAGCCCTACGACGGGACGGTGGGGTCCGGCGCCACGCGGACCAAGGTCTTGCCGAAGTTCTCGCCGCGCAGCATTTCGGCGAAAGCGGTGGGGATCGCCTCGAAACCCTCGCGGATATATTCGCGGTAACGGACGTCTCCGGACGCGACCCAGGGCGCCATCTCGGCCAGGAAAATGTCGTGCCAATCCGCCACATAGGTGCCGACCGACAGGTCCCGCACGCGCACGCCCCGAGCTTCGGCGCGGGCGCGCTCCAGCGCTTTGGCATCCATCCCGGGGGCATCGCCGTAATGCGCGATCATCCCGCAAATCGTCATCCGCGCGGCCGGATTGAACAGCGGCAGCACCGCGTCGAACACCGCCCCGCCGACATTCTCGAAATACAGATCGATGCCGTCGGGGCAGGCGGCTTTCAGGTCCTGCGCGAAACTGGGCGACAGGTGGGAGACGCAGGCGTCGAAGCCCAGCTCCTCGGTCACATAACGGCATTTCTCCTCGCGCCCGGCGATGCCGACCACGCGGCAGCCCCGCAACCGCGCGATTTGGCCGGCGATCTGACCGACGCCGCCGGACGCCGCCGAGACGACCGCTGTTTCACCCGGCTTCGGCTCGCATTGCAGGGCCATGCCGGCATAGGCGGTGAGACCGAGCATACCGAGGACGCCCACGGCGTGACTGATCTTGCCGCGGGCAGGGTCGAGCTTGCGGGGGATCATGTAGCTCGGCCGGGGGACGCCTTCGCCCATCAGGCCGTACTCGGCCCAGCCGTTGGTATTGAAGACGAAATCGCCCGGCGCGATTCCGTCGATCCTGCTTTCCAGGACCTGGGATACGGTGCGGGCATGGCAGGGCGAACCCTCCGGTTCTTCGCCGCGGCGCTTGTAGCCCCACTGATAGGGATCGAGGGAGATGTAGATGGTCCGCGTGAGCGCCTGTCCGGGGCCGGGTGCCGGGATCGGTGCTTCCTTCAGCGCGAAGGTGGCGTCATCGGGCCAGGGCGGAGGCGGCCGTTTGGCAAGTGTCCAGTAGCGCGTGTTCACGGTGCCCTCCCAACAGGAATACGCGCTTTTTATCTGCCGTCGGAGGCGACGTCCACCGCGCGCACTGCACCATCTTTACGTTCGGTGTCGCGCGTTCATACTTCCACCTACGACGATCCTATTCTACGCGCCCCAGTTTCGTGCCGAGAAGTCCATCGTGAACGCCTGCGCCGCTTTCCAAGGCAAATCCTTGCGCAGTGCCGTGAACGTCGCGTTTGTGTGCAGGACGGTGTAGGCCGGATCGTCCCGCTCGCAGATTTCCAGCATGCGACGGAACGCCTTGCGACGCGTTTCCAAATCCATGCTGTTCTGCAAAGCCTTCATCGCGACCTTGGCATCCTCATTCTCCCACTGGCCGGACTCCCAGGTCTGGCCGCCGGGATAGTAGCTGGCCATCGAGGAAATCGGATCGTTGAACCAGGCCGAATTGGAATTGTCGGAAAATCCGCGGCCCGGGAAACGCCCGAGGATCTGGCTCCAGTTCTCCTTCATTTCCAGCTTCACGTTCAGCCCGATGGACTGCCAGAATTCCAGCATCAACTGCGCCGTCGGGGTTTGGTTGGTGTAGTAATTGTTCAGGGTCTGGAAGGGAATTTCCTCGCCCTTGTAGCCGGCTTCCTTCATCAGTTCCTTGGCGCGCGCCGGGTCGTAGGCCGGCACATTCCAATCCTGGATCAGCATATCGCCGTAGAACGGGTGCTGGTTGCCCTTCGGCACGCGGGTGCGTCCCAGCCATAACGAATCGACAATGGCCTGCCGGTCGATGGCATGAGCAAGCGCCAGACGCAGCTTCGGGTTGGCCAGCACCGGCAAATGCTTGTCGAACACCAGAATGCGGTTGTTGGCGATCATGCCGCCCAGCACCTTGTGACGCGGACTGTCTTCGACGCGCCTGATCTGATCGGGCGGAATGTCGCAGGCCATATCGAAATCGCCGGCCAACAGTCCGTTCACGCGGGCCGAGACTTCCGGCACTTCCATGAACCGGATGCCCTTCAGCGGCGGCCGGCCGCCCCAATATTCGTCGTGGGCCGCCAGGGTCAGCATGCTGTCCGGCTTGTATTCGACCACGCGGTAGGGACCGGTCGAGACCGGTTTGCGTGCCCAGCTCAGCCAGCTCTCAGCCTCCCCGAATGCTCTGTTGGAGAAAATCATGCCGGTGTTGCGGGTCAGCCGACCTTCGAGCACGGGATCCGGGACCTTGTTCACGAAACGCACCGTGCGGTCGTTCACGATCTCGATCCTGTCGAAATCGGGGTAAGCGGCCTTGGCCAACGCGGGCGCCTCGGGCGGCGGGGTCTTGGTGGCTGCGCCGGCGGTATTGGACGCGAACATGCCACCGCTGCCCAGGGCGGAACTGCTCCACATATGTTCGGGGCCGAAGCTGAAGACCACATCCTCCGGCACCAGCGTGTCGCCATTGTGCAGCTTGACGCCCTGGCGCAGGGTCAGTTCCAGCGTGCGCTCGTCGATCCGCTTCCAGCTTTCCGCCAAGCCAGGACGGGCGCGCAGCGTGCCGATCCAGTCGATATCGATCAGCCCCTCGCCGATGACCGAGAAAATGCGTGTGCCGACGTTGGATTGTTCCCGCAGCGGTTCCAGCACGTTGGAGGTGGAGATTTTCTGCACCGCGATCGTCAATGACGGCCTTGTATCCTCGGCGGCGATGGCGAAGCGGGGGAGCAACGCGGCACCGGCAGCGATGCGGGCGAGGGACCGGCGGGGCAGACGGGTCATGCGACCTCCTGTTGGACGAAGATGGCGCGCCTATAGACGGCGGCGCATGTCAGCGGTGTGACAAGTCCGCGCCCCGATTTTTCGTCATATAATCGACACGCCACTGTCACACGCCGATGGCCGTCCGCCTGTATGCCCCGCCTCTGGCACGCAGAAGGGGGCTCGATCATGATCCGGATTTCACGTCGCGGTGCTTTGGCGGGGGCCAGCGTGGCGCTGCCTCGGTTCGCCATCGGTCAGTCCGACATCCGCCCGTCCGTCACCGTCGCGGTGCAGAAGATATCGAACACCAACACGCTGGATTGCCTGCCCGAACAATCGAACGTCGGCACCCGCATGGCGACGATGTACACGGAACGATTGATCGACCTGAATTACCAGGGCGCGCTGGAATCGCGTCCCGGCCTCGCCACCGAATGGCGCCGGATCGACGATCGCACGGTCGAGTTTTCGCTCCGCCCGAATGTCGTCATGCACAACGGGGACCGGTTCACGGCCGAGGATGTCGCCACCAGCTTCGGCCCCGCGCGGATGTTCGGCGACACCACGCCGAAGGTGCTTGGGCAAACTCTGCCGTTGCAGCGGCTGGTCCCGGTGGGCGCGCAATCGAAGGAACTGCCGAAGGAAATCCCGCCGGTCGCGCGCCGCCTGTGGCCGGCCTTCGACCATGTGGAGATCGTGAACGAAACCACGGTCCGCTTCGTCAACGCCACGCCGGACGTCACGATCGAGGGACGGGCCTCGGCCCGCGGGTCCGACATCGTGTCCCGCCGCGGGTTCGAGGAAGCGAGCACCTGGCTGGAATACGCCCGTAAGCCGATCGGCACCGGCCCGTACATGATCGCCGATTACAAACCGGACAACACCCTGACGTTGCTGCCGCACGACGCCTACTGGGGCGGCCGCCCGCCGTTGCGCCAGTTGAAGCTGGTGGAAGTGCCCGAGGTCTCCAGCCGCGTGAACGGGTTGCTGGCGGGCGAATTTCAGTTCGCCTGCGACATCCCGCCCGATCAGATCGGCGTTATCGAGAAAAATCCCGCCTTCGAGGTCGTTGGCGCGACCGTGCCCAATCACCGCCTGACGGTGTTCGACAAGCACCACCCGCAACTGGCCGATCCACGCATCCGTCTGGCGATGGCGCATGCGATCGACCGGCGCTCGATCGTCGAAAGCCTGTGGTCCGGCCGCACCCGCATCCCCGCCGGGCTGCAATGGGAATTCTACGCCGATATGTTCGTGCCGACCTGGACGGTGCCGGAATTCGATTTGGCCAAGGCGCGCGATCTGGTGAAGGCCGCCGGCTACAAGGGCGACCCGATCCCGTATCGATTGCTCAATAACTACTACACCAACCAGGCGTTCAACGCGCAGGCGCTGGTGGAGATGTGGCGGCAGGCCGGGCTGAACGTGCAGATCGAAATGAAGGAAAATTGGGGCCAGATTTTCGAACGTTCCCCAACCCGAGCGATCCGCGACTGGTCGAACAGCGCGCCGTTCAACGATCCGGTTTCCTCCATCGTCGCGCAGCACGGCCCGAACGGGGAACAGCAGCAATACGGGGAGTGGACGAACGAGGAAATGAACCGCCTGTCGGTGGAGCTGGAAACCAGCACCGATCGTGCCCGCCGCCGCACCGTGTTCGCACGCATCCTGGAGATTTGCGAACGCGAGGACCCCGCCTACACGGTGCTGCATCAGAACGCTGTGTTTACCGCCAAGCGCAAGGACATCCGCTGGAAGATCGCGCCATCCTTCGCGATGGATTTCCGCGCGCATAATTGGGGCGTCTGATCGCACACCGATGACGGAACAACCGCTGCTATCCATCCGTGGCCTGATTGTCGCCTTCGACGGCCTCCTGGCGTTGCGCGGCGTCGATTTGGACGTGATGCCGAATCAGGCTTTCGGACTGGTCGGAGAGTCCGGCTGCGGCAAATCCGTTACGCTGCTGGCGGCGCTCGGTTTGTTGCCGGCATCCGCCTCGATCCAGGGCAGCGTGCGGTTGGCCGGACAGGAATTGATCGGTGCGCCGCAAACGGAGCTGGACCGTATTCGCGGCGGCCGGGTCGCGATGATTTTCCAGGATCCGTCCTCGGCGCTGAACCCGGTGCACCGGGTCGGCACCCAAGTGATGGAAGTCCTCTGCCTCCACCGCGGCATGGACAAAACCACTGCCCGCGCCGAGGCTCGGCGGCTGTTCGATTGGGTCGGAATACCGGACGCGGCGCGGCGGCTGGACGCCTATCCGCACGAAATGTCGGGCGGGCAGAACCAGCGGGTCATGATCGCGATGGCACTCGCCGGCCAACCCGATCTGCTGATCGCGGATGAGCCGACCACGGCGCTGGATGCGACCATCCAGGCGCAAATCCTCGATCTGCTGCGGCGGCTCCAACAGGAGACGGGCATGGCAATGATCGTGATCAGCCACGATCTCGGGGTCATCGCCGATATCTGCGCGCATGTGGCCGTGATGTACGCCGGCCGGATCGTCGAACAGACCGAAGCGCGGCAGTTGTTCGCCAATCCGTCCCACCCCTACACGCGCGGTCTGCTGGCGGCGTTGCCGGAGATGACGGGGCCGCGCCGCCCCCTGGTCGCGATCGGCGGATCGGTGCCGGAGCCATGGGCCATGCCACCCGGTTGCGCCTTCGCGCCGCGCTGTGTGTCCGTTTCGCCGGCATGCCAATCGGCGGTGCCGGCATTCCGCGCCATCGCCGCGTCCCACCATGTCGCGTGCATCGAAGCATGAAACCGCTGCTTCGCCTCGACCATGTCGCGCGTGTCTACCGCGGGCATCGTTTCCTCGGTCAAGCGCCGGTGGTCCGAGCGGTGGACGATGTGAGCTTGAGCGTGGCGCCGGGGATGACGCTGGGGATCGTCGGCGAGTCCGGCTGCGGCAAATCCACCACCGGCCGGTTGGCCCTGGGGCTGGAGCGGCCGGACGCCGGCAGCGTGACGTTCGACGGTGCGCCGATGCCGGCGGCCGGCACCAGCGCGTGGCGCACGCTGCGCATCCGCATGCAGCTTGTTTTCCAGGACCCGCTCGGCGCGCTCGACCGGCGCTTGACCATCGCCAACCAGATCGGTGAGCCGTTGCGCATTCACGGCATCGGTGCGGATAGCGAACGGCGGGACCGTGTCGAGCGCCTGCTGGCCGATGTCGGTTTGCGCGGGGATCACGGGGATCGCTACCCGCACGAACTGTCCGGCGGGCAGCGTCAGCGTGCGGTGCTGGCCCGCGCGCTGGCGACCGATCCGGTGTTGCTGGTGTGCGATGAGCCTGTGTCGGCGCTGGATGTTTCCATCCAGGCGCAGGTGATCAACATGCTGGCGGAGCTTCAGGCGCGCCGCGGCATCGCCATGCTGTTCATCAGCCACGACCTGAAAGTGGTGCGCCAGATCGGGCATGAGGTCGCGGTGATGTATCTCGGCCGCATCGTCGAGCAGGGCGATCCCGACACGATCTTCGCCGACCCCGTGCATCCTTATACGCAGGCGCTGGTTTCCGCGATTCCGGTCCCCGGCCCGCGCGGGCGGCCGCGGATCGTGCTGCGCGGCGAACCGCCGAACCCCGCGGACCGGCCGGCTGGATGCCCGTTTCACCCTCGTTGTCCGGTGGCGACGGCGGATTGCGCCCAGACGGTGCCGGACCTGAAACCGTTGCCCGACGGGCGTCTGGTCGCCTGCCTGCGGGCGGACGTCGACCTGTCCTCCGCCAGGATCGCCGCCTGATGGCCCGTTACATCCTTCTGCGCATCCTGCGCGCGATGTTGTCGGTCGTGCTGGTCGTGACGTTCGCCTTTGTCGTACTGCGCCTGTCCGGCGATCCGGCGCTGACGCTCATGAGCCCCGAGGCGCCAGCGGAGGTGATCGCCGCGTTCCGCAAAAGCTGGGGCCTGGATCAACCGATCTGGCGGCAGTACCTCGATTATTTCGGTGCCATCGCGCGCGGCGATCTGGGGATTTCCATGCGCGACGGCCGCCCCGCGCTGCGGATGGTGCTCGAGCGTGTGCCCGCCACGTTGGCACTGACGATCCCGGCATTTCTGTTGAAGATCTCGGTCGGCGTGCCCGCCGGCATCCTGGCGGCGCTGCATCGCAATTCCCGCCTGGACCGGCTGCTGATGGCGGGCGCGGTGGCGGGCTTCACTGTCCCCAGTTTCGTCCTGGGTTTGGTTTTGGTTCTGGTCTTCGCGGTGCAACTGGGCTGGCTGCCGTCGGGCGGACAAGAAGGCCTGCGCAGCGCCATTCTGCCCATCCTCACCATCGCGCTCGGCGGGGCCGGCGTGCTGGCGCGGTTCACCCGCAGCGCGATGCTGGAGGTCTTGGGGCAACCCTACATGCGCACCGCCGCCGCCAAGGGCGTGCCCTGGCGGGTCGCGGTTTGGCGCCACGCGCTGCCGAACGCCGCCATCCCCATCGTCACCGTGATCGGCTTCATGGTCGGGACATTGATCGCCGGCGCGGTGGTGGTGGAGAGTGTGTTCAGCTGGCCAGGTGTCGGCCGGCTGCTGGTGGTCGCGGTGTCCAGCCGGGACCTCGCGGTGGTGCAATGCATTCTGCTGATGGTGTCGCTGACCATGGTCGCGTCCAACCTGATCGTGGACATGATTTACGGCGTGCTCGATCCCCGGCTGCGCGGCGGGGGAGGACGCGGATGACCGCGCCCCCGAAACGCCGCACCCCCATACCCGCGACGGTACTGATCGCGATGGGTTGGATCGCGGTCGTCCTGATCGTCGCGTTGACCGCGGAGACGATCCGTCCGTACGGCATCACCGCGCTCGATCTTCGTGCCCGCCTGACGCCGCCCATCGGGTTCGGTGGCGATCTGCGGCATTTTCTCGGGACGGACGAGCTGGGGCGGGACGTGCTGTCGCGGCTGCTGGTTTCGATCCGGGTGTCGCTGCTGATCGCTTTCAGCGCGACGGCCATCGCCGCCGTGTTGGGCACCGCGATGGGGTTTCTCGCCGCGCATTTCCGCGGGCCGCTGGAGCAACTGGTCCTGATGCTGATCGATTTTCAGGCGAGCATCCCGTTCCTGATCCTGGCGCTCGCGGTGCTGGCCTTTTTCGGCAACAGCCTGCTTTTGTTCATCGTCCTGATGGGACTGTACGGGTGGGAGCGGCACGCCCGTATCGCTCGAGGCCTCGCCATCGCCGCCAACGCGCAAGGCTATGCCATGGCCGTCCGGCAACTCGGCGCCGGCCCGCTGCGGATCTATCTGACGCATGTCCTGCCCAACATCGCCGCGACGTTGATCGTGTCGGCGACATTGTGTTTCCCCGAGGTTGTGCTGCTGGAATCCGGTCTTTCGTTCTTGGGCCTCGGCGTGCAGCCGCCGATGACCAGCCTGGGCAGCATGGTCGGCTACGGACGGGAATACATCACCCGCGCGCCATGGATTTTGCTGGCGCCGTCGGCCATCGTGGTACTGACGACCTTGTCGGTGTCGATGCTGGGGGACTGGCTGCGCGACCGACTCGACCCGACCTTGCGATAAGCGGAGGATCCAGAATGCCGAAAGCCCGCAACGTATTGCTGATCGTCGCCGACCAATGGCGCGGCGACAGCTTGGGGATTTTGGGACACAAGGCGTCGCTGACGCCGAACCTCGACAGTCTGGCGCGCCGAGGCGTCACGTTCCGCAATCATTTCTGCCAGGGTGCCCCATGCGGGCCGGCGCGGGCGTCGCTGCTGACCGGCCTCTACATGATGAACCATCGGGTGGTGGCGAACGGCGTGCCGCTCGATCCCCGGCATCCGACCCTAGTCCAGGAAGTGAAACGCGCGGGCATCGATCCCGCCTTGATCGGCTACACCACCACCATCCCCGACCCGCGCATCGCCGGCCCCAACGATCCGGCCTTCATCGAAGGCGGAGACCTGATGGCCGGATGGCGGCTGGTGGCGCATTTCGATGAGGTCGAGCACCGCAACTACTTCGCCTGGGTCGCCAGCAAAGGCCATGCGATTCCCGACGATCCCATGACGTTGTGGCATCCGGCGGACGGGGTGTGCGGTCCGACCGCCTCGCCCAGTCGTATCCCGGCGGACCTGTCCGACACCGCGTGGTCGGCGTCGCATGCGGTGGAATTCCTGCGCTCGACACGGTCGAACCGGCCGTGGCTGCTGCATCTCGGCTTCTACCGCCCGCACCCGCCTTTTGCTGCTCCGGCGCCTTGGCATGAGGCCGTACCGGAAGGCGATATCCCGCCGGCTTTGCGCGGTTCGCTGGCTGATGAAGCCGCGCAGCATCCGCTGTTGAAACATTTTTACGAGACGCAGAAGCGGTCCTCGTATTTCGAGGGCGCCAGCGGCACCGTCCCGCCGTTATCGGATCGCGACATCGCCCTGACCCGGCGCGCTTATTACGGCATGATCGCCGAAGTCGACCACCGGTTGGGGGAGGTTCTGGAGGCGTTGCGCCGTTCCGACCAGATGGACGACACGCTGATCGTCTTCACCTCCGACCACGCCGAACAACTCGGCGACCACAATCTGCTCGGCAAGCTCGGGTGGTTCGATCAGAGCTATAACGTGCCGTTGATTGTCGTCGATCCCGACCGTTCCGCCAATGCGTCGCGTGGACGGATCGTCGATGCACCGACGGAATCCATCGATATCATGCCGACCATCCTGGAATGGCTGGGGCTGCCGCTGCCGCGGTCCCGCGACGGCGCGTCGTTACGTCCCTGGCTGGCCGGGGATACGCCGGCGACGTGGCGCGATGCCGCGCATTTCGAGTTCGATTTGCGCGGCGGTTGGCCCCGTGCCGAACCGCCGCCACTGGGCCTGGACCTCGATCGCGCGTCGCTGTGCGTGACGCGGACGTCGAATTGGAAATACGTCCATTTCGCCGATCTGCCGCCGATCCTGTACGACCGGACGCACGATCCCGGGGAGTTCCGCAATGTCGCCGGGAATCCCGCTTATACCGCACTGTTGGCCGAGGCCGCGCAGCACATGCTGTCCTGGCGGATGGCGCATGCGGAACGGACTTTGACGCATTTGTCGACAACCAGGGACGGCCTGATGGACAGGATCGCCGGTACGCGCTGGACGGGTCGGTAGTCCTCGTCCACCGTCGTCTCGGCCGCCAGTTAGAGGTCCCGCGCGTGCTGGATTTCGTCAATGATGGCCCGATCCAAACCGCGAATGAAGCGGCTTGGATTCGGCCGAGCCGCTTCGGGCACCGGCCGATCGTTGGGAATGGTGTAGGTCCGACCCGCCTTCTCCATCTTTCGGACAAGCGTGATCTTGCCGGCATGGCGCGGCCCCAGGATCAGAACCATGCGTGTATCCGAGAGCGCCTCCCCGATCCCATGTTCCACAGACTGTCGCACGACATCGAACGCCGCAAAAGCGGGGCAAGGAATTACGCCGTTTTGCCGTACACCTTATTTGCTTATTTGCAACACAGCACCTAAACCCGCGATAGAATAGGGTATTTGCAGCAGTTTGCATGCGACGAAGCGACACGAAAAATTGAGCTTTTCAGTGAATATGATCGGCGGTGTTTTTGACAAGGTGGTTTAGGCTTACAATCTAAAGCGATACCTTCGCACCCTTCCACCGAGGCCCTCAGGTGACCGATCTGTCGCGAATAGGATGCTGTAAAAAAGTGCCTTATTCGTGAATGGCTGCTTCTGGCGATGTAGGATCGTGCGCCTCCGGCGGGTTATTCCAACAGGACAGCTCCGCTGTTGCCGCGCGAACTGACCGACATCCACGCGCAGTACGTTTGGCGCTTCCTGCCCGCTCGGAAGATCGACCTGCCGGGCCGCAAATCCCGGTGTCAAAGCACGGATCCCGCGTTTGTGGCGAAGGGCACTGGAGTCGTTGGTCTTTATAAGAATCCCCCGGACAACGCCGTGGTGCTGTCGGTCGACGAGGCGCCCTCGATCCAGGCGTTGGAGCGGGCTCAGGGCTATCTGACGCTTCCCGGCGGGCGACCGTGGGACTGGTCGACGGCCCAGTGGGTGTCGTCGCGGCCGCCGTGATTGGCGGTGGAGCGGGCGCATTGACGGGCGCCGCGACCAAGTCGATTCCATGCGGGTCTGCCGATCGTGAATCGATTGCCGTTGCCTCGATAGCCGATGGCATCGGACAGATCTAAGCCGTTCTACCCTGAGTATTTTCCGACTCATGACAACGAAACTTCCAGCGTGCCATTTGTCGCACAGCGCTCAGCCCTGGATTCATCCCCAGGATCCTAACCCCGCATGGGCGCGCAACTCAATAAGGACACCGTCATGACACCTTTCAGCAAAGTAATCGCTCGTTCCCCCACGTCCAGCGGGTCGCGTACACTGGCAGCGTTGATGGGTGCGGCGCTTCTCGCAACCCCGCTAACATCGGCGTTCGCCGCACCGACCGATATCCCGCCAATGCGGCTCGCACAGGCCGCCACCCCGCCCGCAACGCCCGCGGAACCGAAGATGGATACCGTCGAACAGCGCATTACGTCGCTGCATGCGTCGCTGAAAATCACATCGGACCAAAAGCCCAAATGGACGCTGGTCGCACAGGCCATGCGAGACAACGCCGTCGCCATGGAGAAAATGGTCGCCGAAAACAAGGCTACTCCCATGAGCACGTTGTCCGCGGTCGACGATCTGAAGCGGTATCAGAAATTCGCGCAAGCTCATGTCGATGGGCTGAAGAACATTCTCTCGTCCTTCGAGGGCCTGTACGCCGCGATGCCCGCCGATCAGAAAAAGATCGCCGATGGTGTGTTCGAGAGTTCGGGCCGCAAAACGCTCGCCGCGCACGGTTGAACAACTCGAAAGCAGGAGGCCAACATGGTTCGGTTAACGAAAACGCAATCGAGGCGCCGTCTGACGATTCGCCTCGCAGCCTGCGTCATTATGTCGTCCGGCTTCGCTCTGACGGCTCTTGGCGGTACGGCTGCCGCTGAGGACCGCCAGTACGAGCATCGAGACCAACGGGAGTACCGCCACAACTGGAACGGTGGCTATTACCGCTCCCCGCCCGTCGTCTACGGTTCCCCCTACTACTATCCGCCGCCGGTCGTTTACGGACCCGGCATCGGGCTGAACTTCAATATCCGCTGATATATCGCTGAGCCGAACCGCGCACTTCGCAAATAAACGACGAAGGGCGCGGGTCAGGGGATGCGTCATCCGTTTCTTGACGCCCGCCGACCGAAGGAGACCGCAATGCCCCTCGAATTGGCTCGGACGGAGTTGCATCGCAAACCGTGGGGTGTGCACGACATTCGCCCTTGGCACAAACAAGTACCGACCCAGATCAGAACGGGTGAAATCAGTTATGAACGCAACACTCGGACCATCCCCCCACCCGCCTTGTGTCTAAAGATTCTGCTCGCCGACCAGCCATTATCGATCCAAGTGCATCCCGACGATACGTACGCCAAGACAATTGGCCTTCCCAGCGGCAAAACCGAAGCGTGGTACATTGTCCGGGCCGCGCCCGGTGCGCAAATCGGCGTCGGCTTGACACAACATTTATCGCGCGCCCAGTTGCGTCTGGCGATCGCCGATGGATCGATCGCCGATCTGCTACTGTGGCGAACGGTCGCGTCCGGCGACAGTTGCCTGATCCCTGCCGGCACCGTCCACGCGATTGGCGCTGGACTGGTTATCGCCGAGATCCAAAACCGGGTCGATGCGACCTTTCGGTTATTCGACTACGGCCGCGGGCGCGAATTGCACATCGATCGAGGCATGGCCGTTGCTCTCGCCGAACCCGCGGCGGGATTATTCGAACAATGCCGCCTGTCGGACACCCGCAGACTCCTCGCCGTGAGCGCCAAATTCATATTCGAACGCCTCGACCTGCCGCCGCGATCGACGTGGTTGTTGGATGCGGCGTCGGAAACTTGGTTCCTTGTCCTCTCGGGGCATGGTACGGCCCGCGATTTGGCCCTCGCAACCGGCGACGCGGTCTTCGCCTGCCAGGATAAAATCGCTCTGCGGATCCAAGACAAAGGCCTTACCGCCCTGATCGCGTACGAGGGAAGCGGACCCAACAGTATGCTCATGCAAAAAACCGACGGCAATATCGCCGAACAGGACGGTCAGGTCCCCGACGCCCAGATTCTTACGGGCCTTACCAGTGCCATGACCGCGTTTACACGCCCTCGGGGCAGGAGTCATTTATGACAAACCTTCGCCGCATCGCAATTCTCGGAAATCATTTACCGCGGCAATGCGGCATAGCGACATTCACCCACGACCTGCATGCCGCCCTCCGAGCCGTCCGTCCGAATCTGGACACCGCCGTCGTTGCGATAACCGGGGCCGGCAATTCCCATGACTACCCGTCATGTGTGAATTTCGAAATTCGGGAAAATGTCCTCGGAGACTATTCCCGGTCGGCGATATCCATGGCCGCCACCGACACGGACCTCGTGTGTCTTCAACACGAATATGGCATTTTCGGCGGTACCGCCGGCAGCCACATTCTGGAATTTCTCGACCATTCGACCATACCGGTCGTAACCACGCTGCATACCGTGCTGGCCGAACCCACCCAGGCACAGCGGCGGGTGATCGAACGTGTTATCGATCGATCGACCAAACTTATTGTCATGGCCGACCGGGCACGAAAGCTTCTGCGAACGGTACACAACGTACCGGACGCAAAAATCGAGGTCATTCCGCATGAGATACACGACAGACCGCTATGCAGCCCAGACGTCGGCAAGGCCGCACTCGGCTACGGGAAAAAGAAAGTCATCCTGACCTTTGGCCTACTGTCCCCGAACAAGGGGATTGAGACGATGCTCGATGCGATGCCGCTCATTTTGCGGGCCAGCCCGGACGCTGTTTACATAATTCTCGGTGCGACACACCCCAGTTTGCTGCGCGAACACGGAGAAGCCTATCGCGGCCAGCTATTGGCCCGCGTCGAGGCGCTGGGGATCGAACCCAATGTCGTATTCGTCAATCGGTTCGTCGACCAGGCGACGCTTCTCGATTATATCGCGATGTGCGACGTGTACGTCACGCCTTATTTGAACGAAGCGCAGATGACATCGGGCACTCTGGCATACAGCTTCGGTATGGGCGCACCGGTCGTCTCGACGCCATACTGGCACGCCGAGGAACTCCTGCGGGACGATCTCGGCATCTTGGTACCGTTCTCCGACGCACAAACCATGGGACGGGAAATCGCCGGACTTTTGACCGACCCTAGCCGGTGTCAAGCGATAAGAGAGCGCGCTTACACAGCCAGCCGTTCCATGACCTGGCCTGAAACCGCCAAACGTTATTTGGACACCTTCGATCGAGCGCACGAAATCGCCAGATCAACCGAACCCAAGCCGCCTCGCCCGTTGCAGGCAGCGTTCGATTCCAGCGCATTGCCGGACGTCGCACTGGATCATTTCCTTTCATTCTGCGACGATACCGGAATGCTTCAACATGCCCATTACGGTGTTGCCGCGCGCGAACATGGATATTGTCTGGACGACAATGCGCGTGCACTGTTGCTTGTATCCGCGTTGGAACGCCAAGGGGACGCGGGAATTCCGGGTACTGTCTCCGCCGCTCTGATGGCATTTATCCGCCACGCCTGGAACCCGGAAACCAACCGGTTCCGGAATTTCATGAGCTTCGATCGCCGCTGGTTGGAGGACGCGGGCTCCGAAGACAGCCACGGACGGGCGCTTTGGGCCCTTGGCGACCATGTGCGGAGTTATGCCGAGGACACCCATGTAACCTGGGCGGTCGCCCTGTTTGCCAAATCCTTCCCCCAGGCGGAGTCGTTTACCTCGCCGCGCGCGTGGGCATTTGCCCTGTTAGGTCTCAATGCATGGTGTTCCGCGCACGCGGGCGATTTGCGGGCACGCCGCCTAAGGCGGGAGCTGGCCGAACGCTTGCTGTCGCTTATCCCGAAAACAGGCGATTGGGTCTGGTTCGAACACGAATTGGCATACGACAACGCCCGGTTGTCGCAAGCCTTGATCCAAACCGGTTTGGCAACCGGGTGCGACAACTACGTGACCGCGGGTCTTCGCACCCTGAGTTGGCTCATGACGCAACAAACCTCGCCCGCCGGCCACTTCCGTCCGGTCGGTTCGGATAGTTTCGGCGCCGCGAAAGCGAAACCCAAACCCTTCGACCAGCAACCGCTGGAGGCGGCAGCGGCGATTTCCGCCTGTCTCGCTGCCTGGGGTGCGACCGCCGACATTGCATGGCGGGCCCGGGCGATTACCGCCTTTCGCTGGTTCATCGGCCACAACGATCTGGCGATATCGTTGATCGACCCAACAACCGGCGGGTGCGCCGACGGCCTCCATCCGTACGGACGGAACGAAAATATGGGCGCGGAATCGACCCTCTCCTATCTATTGGGGCTCGCGGAATTGCGCGCAATGAACCAGTTCGCCGTGACCCGAGACAGGGCCGAAAGCCGCCTCGCCCATGGCTGATGCCCCGCTCGTCGTCCATCGCGATTTATGCCTTCGGCCCGATGCGAGCCGCGTTCTGTTGCGCCCATTTCGGCCGACGGTCGAACCGAGGGATAACAATCCGATCGACAAACCCCGCGCGGACCATATCGTCAGCCGAATCGTTGCCCTGCCGCCCGACGCGGTAGATGCCGAACTGGCGGATGTTCTCGCCGCATTCGATCATCGCCATATGGATTTATTGGAAACTCTCGATACCCGAGCCGCTGCCATGGAATCGGTCTTGGCCCCGCATCCGGTCCTGAGCGTAGCCCGACGGCGCCTGGTCGGCGCATATTTTATGAGCGAATATTCGTTCGAAGCCGCCGCATTGTTCAACCCAAGCATTTTCCCCATCCCGATCAGGCTTCGATCCCGGTAGGGAGCACGCGATTTATATTGAGTCTACGACGCGTCGGCGAAGGGCATATATCGTCGCTATCGTTCCGAACCGGGACCATAGATGCCGCGTGTGGCCTCAAGCTCGATCCGATTGCCGGCCGTGCCCCGGCGCCGCATATACGTGGGCGCACGCCAACGCTGCATGGGGAAGAGATCGAGGTTGTGTTCCCGGTGGGCACCGAATTATCCGAATGCGTGATATTTCCAGTCTCCGAAGCGCAAAAGAACGGCATCGAGGACGCCCGCTTCGTCGCGTTCCAGGACGCGGGGAAAACCACTTACTTCGCGACTTATACGGCGTACAGCGGGCAGGCAATCCGTTCGGAGCTGTTGGAGACCACCGACTTTCAAGGCTTTCGTCTATCTCCCTTGAACGGCGTCGCGGCGCAGAACAAGGGCATGGCCCTCTTTCCAAAGAAAATTCTTGGCAAGTACGCGATGATCGGACGCCAGGACAATGAGAACATTCATATTCTCTTTTCAGACGATATATACACCTGGAACGATGGTCAAATTCTGCTGCATCCGAATTATCCATGGGAGTTTGTCCAAATGGGCAATTGCGGATCGCCGATCGATCTGGGCGCATACTGGTTGTTGCTCACCCACGGCGTGGGGGCAATGCGTCGCTATTCGATCGGTGCCTCATTGTTGGATAAGGACGACCCTTCCAAGGTGATCGCTCGGTCCAAAACGCCGCTGATCCAAGCCCAAGAGCCAGAGCGCGACGGTTATGTTCCGAACGTTGTCTACACCTGCGGCGCCATGGTTCACGACAAATGGCTTGTTCTGCCTTACGGCGTCGCCGACACATTCATCCGGTTCGCGACCATCGACGTCGCGAAGCTGATCGGGACTCTTCTGGCCGGCTAGAACTTCGTGGAGATGGCAATGGATCCGAATTGGAACATGCCGCCACGCTGGCGATAGAACGATTGGGTTTGCGCGATATGGGTATAGGTAATTCGTACGCCACGGTAGATGACCGCCAAACCGCCCTCCAGCTCCGCGACAAATGGCTGCCGCGTTACGTGCGCTCCCGATTGGAACGGGTTGCCATCCAACGTCGCATCCCAGCCGATCGCCTGTCCGTCTGCGCCCGCGAAAAAATACCAAACAAAATCGCGGTTCTGGGTGTAAGCATCGGATCCGCTCAGCCCGGGACTGATTCGGCTGGTGCCGAAATCGGATTGGAGACCTTGCCCGATCCGAAGCTGGAAGCCCAGCTGCGCGTAGTCGCGCAACGATCCCACGCCGACGATCGCCGACGGCAGGATGTCGACGTCGATGCCCGTGCCCGGCGCGGGCGTCAGCTCGTACCGCCATGTCCGCCCCGTGACGAGTTGGACAATCGGCATATCTTTGATTTGATGGGACCAGCCGGCCGAGTCCTGGTCGCCGATCAAATCGTGAAAGCCATTCTGAATATTCTCCCCCCGGGCCGACGGACCGAGAATGCCCACGCTGAAACCGAGCACATCCCGCGTCGTCATCGTATCGTGCAGCAAAAACATGCTGCCCACTGTGACCCCGGCATAGGGACGATCCCGTGGGTCAGGAACCCTTGCTGCGGTATCCTTGGGGGTGTAAATGGCGTTGGAGAAATCGATCGCCAGTCGCTGACGGCCTGACCCCCATAAGGTGTTACCGAGTTCCGTCAGAAAATCCGGCAAATAATCCTTCCCAGTCGCATCGACACTGGGCGATGTCCAGCCGAGGCGAATACCGGACGTGTAATTCCGGTCAGTACGAGCGATCACGTCGTTCTCGATCTGGATGGACACGATCATCCCCGGGTCCCCAGGCGGCAATGGGGCCGGCGACTGTGCGACGGCGGTCCCAACCTGGACTGCGATACTTGCGCCGGTTAACATGGCCAGGCGGTAGGACGAACGGACAATCATGATAAATCCTTGCAGTCGTGAACCTTGCCGCCGGGACAAGCGTGTCGCATCTTCATTCCCCCGCGGCGAGGGCGCCAGCTTCGGAAACTACGCAGAAGCCAGGCTCCCGCGGCGGCACTGGGAGCACGGCGGGGGCAACTTCCAAGGCGTCGATAGCGAACATCAGCGATGCCACGCGGTTTACCGACGACGCGCATTCCGCCAAACCCGCATAATTGTCGACCAGCCAATTAAGCGCTGTTTGCACCATGACGAATGCGGCGACCGCTTGTGCGACCTCCCCCAGAGACATGGTACCGGTCAGATATTTCGGCGCGCAAAGCGCCCACGCAATCACCGGGGCAGCCAAGATATTCCCCTGGGATATCAGGGTGGTGCGCATCAATTGCGCGCATAACGCGCGCCACCGCTGGATCACGACGTCGAAGGCCGTATCGATCGGCTTCTGATCGACTGGTTCGTCATCGGCACGACCCGGTGCCTCGCCCTGTTCCCGCAAATTCGACGCCGCCGCTCGGAATTCGGCCTCCGCCCCATTCTTGTTGGCAATAATCGTCACGAGACGCCGCCCAACAAGGGTCATCGCCAGCGTCAGGACCAAAGAATACGCCGCGACGGTGATGACCAGATATTTGGGGATGGTCAGCCCGTAGCCGAAAACCTCTACCGTCAGGTCGCCGCCGACGTGCCACAAGACTCCGATAAAGATCACGGCGCTCAAGACCGACGACAGTAATCCGGCCGCGAGATTGATCGCCGCCTCAGTCGCTACACGGGCATCTTCGGCAATTCGGAATTCGGGGTTGTGATCTTCGTTTTTCCGAAACCGCAGATGCCGGAAGTTCTGGTTTGTAAGCCAACGATCCATGAGATGGCGGGTCAACCAGGCGCGCCAGCGTCTTTGCAGCGTCATGCGGGACCAAAGTGCCACGACAGCCGTCCCGATGCTTGCGCTTGCCAGCAGCAGGAACAACAACGCCTGATGCTGAAGCGCGTTGCCGTCCTTTCGGCCAAAGGCATCGAAAAAATCGCGACTCCAGTAGTTCAGCCTGAATTGCAGGACCATCTGAGCGATCGTTCCGGCGATGACGGCGCCGGTGATAATGCCGGCATGGAACGGCCACGGCTCTATCCAGAACCCGCTCGCACAGCGCCAAAAGCGCGATATCAGGTGGCGCGTATCGACAGGCACGTGGGGGGTCGGGAATACGACATCGGTCATAAATTCCACCAGTCGTACATGACGGCCCGGGCCGGCCTATCCGGTCCCGAGCATATATTCCTCGAATTATCAGCGACCGCGATCGCCACGATCGCCGCGATCACCGTGATCGCCATGTTCGAAGTGTTCGCCGCGGTTGCCATAACCGCGGTCTCCGCCAGGACCCCAGATGCAGCCACCCAGGCCGAGCGACATAAGGATCAGAACCGTCAGCGCTTTCTTCATGACAAACTCCTATAGAGCGACGTTAACGCTCGTGTTAAAGGCGTCCCAGCACAACCAGAACAATCACGACGACGAGAAGGACCCCGAGTCCGCTGCTTGGGTAGTAACCCCAATTCGCGCTATGCGGCCACGTCGGCAACGCGCCGACCAGGAACAATATGAGCAGAATGAGGAGGATTGTGCCGATGCTCATGACCTTATTTCCTTCCGATCAATTGACGTAAGAAAATTCCGGCAACGCCTTGAGCGTATCTTTGGTGGCACCGCGCAGCATCATATGCTTGTCGACGACCGTTATCGCATTGAACGGTACGACGACGTAGCGGGTTCCGACACCCAGGAAGCCGCCCACCGAAAGGACTGCGTACGGAACCGTCTCACTCGAGGTGACGATCAGATCGTCTATCGTTCCAACGGTTTCGTTCGCTTCATTGAGAACGGGCGAACCGACGACGCGTGAAGTGCGATAGCCGGTCGCGAGACTGGCCGGGTCTACTTTCGTCATCGCGATCGTTTGCGGCGTGCCCTGCGAGTATGCTGGGCTTCCGAATGTCAAAGCCAAGATCGCGGCGGATAGCGTCAGTGGAACCATATGTTTCATGATCTAGCCCTCGGTGCGAAGTGCGACCGGCATGTCCGGTCATGCCAAATAATATGGCCACACCCAGCCTTCCCGACAGACTCGGAAAATACGCATCATTTTACTTGTTCGGGTCCGGCTGCCGCGAGCGCCAATCTCGCGAGTGCGGGGAGCGACCGCGTGCCAGTCCGTTTCATGATGGAGGCCCTGTGATTTTCCACGGTCCTTTGGCTAATGTTCAAATCGGCGGCGATATTTTTGCTCGGATGGCCCGCCAGAACCATGTCCATGATTTCACGCTGACGCGCGGTAAGGGCACCAATGTGTTTTGCCGCGTCGTCGCGCCAAGCGGCCGCTTTTCCAGAGTCGTGGGCTTGCTCCAACGCGCGTTGAACAATGCTCATCAGATCGCCGGCATTGACAGGCTTTTCGACAAAATCGGATGCTCCGGCCTTCATTGCCGCGACGGCTACCGCGACATCCGCGAAACCGGTGATCATGATAGCCGGCAGGCTGTGCCCGGTCCTTTGCAGCTCCCGCAGCAAATCCAGGCCGGTCATTCCCGGTAGATAGGCGTCGATGAGCAGGCATGCTTCTCGGCCCGGTTTATAGACCGCCAAAAAGGCCTCACAACTCGGGAAATCTTCTACAGCCCAATGCGTGTTCGACTCCAAGACCGTTCTGAAGGCTGCGCGAATCTGGTGGTCATCGTCGACGAGGTAGATAATCCGTTGGTCGGCCGACGGGGCTCGACGCACAGCTACGCTGTCCGGGGTCATTGGGACGACTGACGGCTGAACCGGCATGCGGTCTCGCACTGCATCGATCAAATCCTGGGGCTTCACCGGCTTATGCAGGTGGAGACAGCCCTGATGAGCGATGTCGCGCAACGTCCCCGCCGAAATATCCCCGGTCAGGACGATCACCGGCAAGGCAGGACCAAGCAGTTCTCGCAATTTGGCGGCTGCCTGTAGGCCGTTCAGGCCGTTCGGCAAATTATAGTCCGATAAAACCAGTTCCGGGCGAAATTCGCCCCGCGCCACCAATGCCGCGGCGGCGACCCCATCCGTCACACCCACCACCCGGTGGCCTTCCCCCGACAACAACTGCGTCAGCAGGCTACGCATCGAAGGTTCGTCTTCTATCAACAATATTGGGCCTGCTCTGAAGGATTCCCCTGCATGGGACCGACCGGGGGCCAACGGTGCCGGCGCGATCGAAGGGGCCGGCAGTCGTGGTACCTCGATGCTGAAGACCGAACCTTTGCCGAAAACCGAACGCACGGTGATGGGATGGTCTAACAGCCTGGCAAGGCTTTGTACGATTGAAAGCCCCAAGCCGAGCCCTCGGGTGCGGTCCCGTGCGGGATTGTCGATCTGATGGTACTCTTCGAAGATGGCTTGCAACTCGGCGTCGGCGATGCCAATCCCGGTGTCGTACACTTTGATTTGCAATAACGTTCCCTGCGGATGGCAACCGATCAGAATCTTGCCGCGCGAGGTATATTTGATCGCGTTGCTCACCAGATTTCGGATGATCTGCTCCAGCAGGCGAGGGTCGCTGTCGATCCAAGCGCTATTGCGGACGATTCGGAGATCGAGCCCTTTTAATTGCGCATGATCGGTGAATTCCTCCCGCATGCGATCGAACAATAAATTGATAGGGAAATCGGTTTTGGCCGCATGTACGGTCCCGGCCTCGATTTGATTGATATCGAGCAAGGAGTTCAATATTTCTGTCATCGTCCCCAGGGCTTCGTCCAGACGGGAGATCAGGTTTTGCGCCGGCCCGGATTCGACGGTTTTCGCCAGCGCGGCCTGCAGCAGCGCAAGGGTCTGGAGCGGTTGGCGAATATCGTGGCTGGCGGCGGCCAGGAACCGCGATTTGGCCATATTGGCTTGTTCCGCCGCCCGTCTGGCAACATCCAGATCGACGGTTATGCGTTTACGGTCCGTGATATCCGTAAACATGATTACCACGCCTTCCGCCTTCTGCGTGGCGCTCCGATATGGCAAAATCCGCCGGAGATACCAACACCCGGTTTGCCCCTCGATCTCTCGCTCCACCGGTATGCCGTCGTGGATCACGGACCGGGCGTCGTCCAGCACCGTATCGTCGGCCGTCAACGATTTCAAATCCGCCAATGGCCGTCCGATATCGGTCGCGATCACATTGAACAGCGCCTTCGTGGCCGGTGTGAACAAGCGGATCTTGAGCGTTTCGTCGAGAAATACGGTCGCGAGGTCGGTGCTGTACAGGACATTCTGCAGATCGTTCGACGTCAGCCTTTGTCGTTCCAGCGTCTCCTGCAACTGGCCATTCAGTGCGTTCAATTCCTCGTTCAACGATTGCAACTCTTCTTTCGACGTCAGCAATTCCTCGTTGGTCGATTGATACTCCTCGTTGACGGACAGCGCCTCTTCGTTGATTGCTTTCTGCTCTTCCGTCAGAATTTCCAGGTTACGAATCGCCGCACGTAATTCCGCCCTCGTCGTATCCAGGTCCCGCGCCAGCTGCCCGGCATCGGCGGTGCCGGGCGAAGCGGTTTGCGGTCTCTGACCGGGTGCCGGTCGCGGTTCGTCGACAAAGCATACCAACAACAATCCGTCCCCGGCATCGGGCACCGGACGTACGTCGATGTTGAAGAAAAATTCGGCGCCATCGAAGCTTCCGCGACCGCCCGCGGTTACCACGCGCGCATTTTCTTCGATTGCCTGATGGACCGCCGCGCGAAGGCCGATGCGGGTACTGTCGGCGACCATGGCCAGCAGGTCCTGTGTGGGCGCACCTGGCGGCACATGCAGATAGCGACCGGTCGGGCCAAGCGAATAGAGGCAGTCGTATTTGCGGTTGATTAAAATGGCGGCCGGTGCATGCGTTTCCAACACCAAACGCTGACACAGGTCGGCCACCGATATGCGCGGTTCCGTCGTCCGTTCCTGGCCGATGGCCGGGGGCGGTTGCAAGGACCGGCCGCTGTTCGGCGAGATTCCAAACCGCCCTCCTAAAGAACGCCCGGCTTGCCGGTAGATCCGCTCCAATGATGAGACGATGTCGAATTTCCCATCGGTGGTACCGATTGTTTCCGAACTGCCAAGCAGGAGAATGCCGCCGCTGCGCAACGCAAAATGGAACAGTCCGATCATTTTCGCTTGCGCTTCCGGCTGCATATAGATCATGACATTCCGGCATGATACCATATCCAGATGGGAAAATGGGGGATCGCTCAGGATGTCCTGCACCGTAAATATCACCGTGGCTCGCAATGCGGCCGAAACCCGGTAGCCGGCCTCTTCCTTGACAAAAAACCGAGCGAGACGGGCTTCGGAAATTTCGGTGGCTATGGTGGTCGGATATAGTCCGTCACGTGCTGTCGCGATCGCATCCGGGTCGACATCGGACGCGAATATCTGCAGCTCAGCGCGGATGTTGGATTCGTCCAGACATTCCCGGAACAACATGGCCAGCGAATACGCTTCCTGACCGGTACTGCATCCCGCCACCCAAATGCGGATCGGTTTGCCGATCTGCCGGTCGCGTACGATACCGGGAACGGTCTTGGTCGCGAGGAAATCGAAGATGTATTTGTCCCGGAAGAACACCGTGACGTTGATCAGAAGGTCCGCGGCCAACAGATGGATTTCCTTCGCGTTACCTTTAAGGACATCGAGATATTCCAGCATGCTCGTGCCACCGGTTCCGGCCATGGCCATCCGTCGTTCGATACGGCGGTTGAGCGTGCCGGGCTTATATAGCCGGAAGTCGTGAGCCGTTTTCGTGCGCAGCAGTTCGACGATTTCCGGTAAAACATTGGGCTCGGACATGTCGAGGGTAGCAAACGCGACATCGGGGCCACGCATATGCGCGGTCAATGCGTCATGCATTTGGGCGATCGGAAGGATCAGGTCGACGCGGCGGGTCTGAATTGCCGCCGCCGGCA